>Ga0183096_1000333_pt1 | contig 71900 bp, 58 predicted proteins | sample Biomet5_FD_127791 | JGI IMG/M metagenome (GOLD analysis project Ga0183096, IMG submission 127791) | Microbial communities from bioreactor (seeded with sewage sludge) at LBNL, California, USA - Biofuel metagenome 5 (version 2) (version 3) | ecosystem: Engineered > Bioreactor > Anaerobic >... | reverse complement strand
GCTTCATCGTTGGGGAAACGTTCCTGAAACTCGAATATCGTAAGACTTTTAAATTTGTTCTCCATTTCAATTTTTACTTTCCCCTAATTTAGCTATTTTGAATGTATATACAAAATGCCTAATTCAATAATGTTTTTGTCCTTCCTGTAACAGAAATACATCACCTGCACTTGTCGGAAATGATTTTCCCTGAAGACAATGCATTCCTTGCCCTGACAAAACCAGTATCATTTCCCAAAAGTTATGTGAATGTTCCACTTCTGTATAATCGGGCCAGTCTTTAGTAGTCCGTATCGCGCCTTCTCTGCAAATTGCTATAGGAAATCCTGTCTTCCCAAAATAAAAATCACTATCTAAAATCATTTCAGATTCAAATTTTAGCTGATTGAAATATAATGCTATTTTTTCTTAAAATAATAAAGGAAGTTTAAAAGATAAAATACTAATATTCTGATTTCTGAAGCACATGTAAAATACAACAGAGAAAACTAAAATTGAGAATATATCCGGATAGTAAAATAAAAAATCATAAAAAACAATGAAAACAACATTTGCACTTTTTTTCGGAACACGGGGAACATTTCCTTCCTGGCTGATTCAGCAGGCAAGGGACGAAATGAGTAATACGCTCAGAAACATGGGATACGGAGTCATTATGCAGGATGCTGATGCAACGCCGACCGGGGCCGTAGAAACACCAAAAGAAGGGAGAACTTTTGCTGAGTTTTTAAAGAAAAATACAGGTTCATACCAGGGAGTCATTCTGTGTCTCCCTAATTTTGGAAGCGAAGGAGGAGTAATTGAAGCACTCAAAAATGTTCAGGTTCCTGTTTTTGTACATGCTTACCCCGATGAACTTGATAAACTTTCGACAAGAGACCGCAGAGATGCTTTTTGCGGAAAATTTGCCATACTTAATATTCTGTGTCAGTATGGATTAAAGTTCACAAATCTAAAACCGCACGTGGTTCATCCCGGCGATCCTTTATTTAAAGAAAATATCAGGCATTTTGAAAAGGTTTGTAACATTGTACATGCCGTTAAAAATCTGACTGTCGGTGCAATCGGCGCCCGTACTACAACTTTTAAGGCAGTGCGTTATGATGAAATTGCCTTGCAAAAACACGGTATCACAGTCGAAACTATCGATCTTACCAATGTCTTCAGTATAATGGATGCAGAGGAGACTAATCCGGAATTGAATGCTTCAAAAACGGAAAGACTTAAGAGTATTGGCAATTGGGACAATGTACCGGAAAAAGCTCTTAAAAAATTGGCAGCAATGGGAGTAGCCATTGATCAGATTGCAGAAGAATATAACCTTGATGCCATTGCATTACGTTGCTGGTCGGAAATTCAACGATCTTATGGAATTTCCCCGTGCGTACTAATGAGTGAAATGAATGACCGGAACCTGATGGCGGCATGTGAAATGGATGTTTGCAGTGCCGTTGCCATGTCGGTTCTTCATGCTGCAACCGGAACAGCGGTTACAAATCTTGACTGGAACAACAACTATGAAAAAGAAGAGGATAAATGTATTCTTTTCCATTGTGGACCTGTGCCGTCGAGCCTTATGGCCGGGAAAGGCAGGATCGTTGATAATGAGCTGCTGGTTCCGGCAGTTGGAAAAGGTCATTCGTGGGGATGCAATGTCGGACGCATCAAACCAATGGAGATGACTTATTGTGGATTGAAAACCACGGATGGTAAACTTCAGTTTTACGTCGGTGAAGGTGAAATTACAGATGACCGCATTCCCGGTAATTTTTTCGGTTGTGCCGGAGTTGCCAGGATTAAAGATTTGCAAACTGTATTGAACCGAATCGGCTCGGAAGGGCATCGTCATCATACTGTTATCACTGAAGGACATGTAGCCGATGCTGTATGCGAAGCACTTGAAAAATATATCGGGGCAGAAGTAATTAAACTATGAATAAACAAATAGATTGTGTTGTCGCAGGCCATACATGTATCGATTTAATTCCAGAATTCGGAACAGGAGTCAAAACGATCGAAGAATTTTTTAAACCGGGAAAATTAATCGGGATCGGTATGATGTCCCAGACAATGGGAGGTGTTGTTCCTAATGTAGCAGCAGCTTTAAGTCGTTTAGGAATAGAAACCTATCCGATGGGGAAAATCGGTGACGACTTTTTGGGTCAGATTGTTTAAAAAAAATGGAGGCGGAAGGAATACCCGTCCGGAATATTTCCCGTCATTATTAGGAGGAAAATTTCATTTTCGATTTTTTAATTTTTTCTAATTAGTGATTGGTAAATCGCAAGGTTCCCGCAAGGGTATTTCTATGTGATGTTTACCGAAAAAATTACCCGTTTTGTTTTTGTCCGGAGAGAAAATTTGGGAGAAACTTAATCTTTCATTAAGAGGAAGTGTCTCTTTAAAGATTAAATTTGTCACCATTAGTAACTAACCAAATAAACGAATAAACATGAGACGGAGAGATTTTTTTAATTATGGAGTACTGACTGCTGTTGGCGGAGCAATTGCATCGTCATCAATGATCGGTTGCACTTCATCTCAAAAAGCAAGTAATAAAGGGAAAACCCGGAATATAATTTTTATGGTAAGCGACGGCATGAGTGCCGGGACCTTAATTATGTCCGATTTGTTACTGCAACGAAAAGAAGGCCGTGGCAGTAACTGGGTCGGACTTCTCCGCGAAAATAAAGCACGCCGGGCCTGGATGGATACAGCATCGGCTGATTGCATTGTCACTGATTCGGCTGCCGGAAGTTCTTCCTGGGGCGGTGGTTTCAGGGTAAATAACGGTTCGCTGAATGTAGCTCCGGACGGAACGCCCCACAAACCGATCCTTCAGAAATTTAAAGAAGCCGGAAAAGCCGTCGGCTGTGTTACCACCGTGCCGGTTACCCATGCAACGCCGGCTGGTTTTTGCGTTAGCCGGAAAAGCCGGAACGATCAGGCTGCTATTGCCGACTTATATCTTCCGCTTCATTTCGATGTGATGATGGGCGGTGGTACCGAATACTTCAGCAAGGATAAACGGAAAGACGGCAAAGACCTTTTTGCTGACTTCTCGGCTCAAGGTTATTCTGTTGTCCGGAATAAAACAGAAATGAATTCAGCAGGAACAGAAAAACCTTTGCTGGGAGTATTTCACGAAGGCGGACTGCCTTATACTATCGATCAGAAAGAAGATGACCAGCTAAAGGCAGAGATTCCTACACTTGCCGAAATGACCCGGAAGGCAATCGATCATATGGAGAAAAATCCGAATGGTTTTGTATTGCAGGTGGAAGGGGGCAAAGTTGACTGGGCAGCCCATGCCAACGATACAGGCGCCCTGCTGTACGACCAGATCGCTTTTGACGAAGCAGCAGGTGTAGCTCTTGCTTTTGCCGGGCAACGCGACGACACACTGGTTATTATTACTACCGATCATGGAAATTCAAATCCCGGACTGATAAAAAGCAGTAATGTAAATGATAAATTCGATTTGCTTCAAAATTTCCGGTATTCCAACGAATGGATATTGCAAAACATCCGGAACACCGATACACCAGCCAGGGTAATCGAGCAGATTAATTATGCACAAGGCTATGCAATTACGAATGATGAGGCCAAAGAAATTCTGTTGCATTATGCTGACCTGAACAACGACGGTTTGTATAACGATTATAAGTTGCCCTATCGTCAGTTGGCACAAATTCAGCAAAACTATACGTCGGTTGGCTGGTCGGGAATGAACCATTCAGCCGATTTTGTCGAGTTGACCATGTTCGGGCAGGGAAGTGAGCTGTTAAAGCCATTTGTAAAAAACATTGAACTTCACAACCTGATGCTTGAATCTGCCGGAGTGGATGCTCTGGTTGCTAACCAGGGATAATAGTCCGGGACATTCCCGCAAGTCGGTTTTTTTCCATAAAAAAGGGGCTGACCAAAAAGGTAAAAATGAAATTTTTTTTTATTCCGCGTACCGGAGAAGAAAACCGAATTTCAAATCTCAGACACCTGGAAATACCTTCTGGTCAGCCCTTAAAAGCCTGCATGACAGGCTTAGGTTTACATCTACACTATTAATTTATTTTTCTTTCCTGTAATTTATTCCGATCATATCCAAACGTTTGTATTCTGTCTTCATCCGTTTTTCGAAATCAGTATAATCCTTTTTGTCTTTTGGCGACCACACGACCTCGGACAAAGCACAGACTCTCGGGAAAAGCATATATTCAGCCTTCATCGTCGATGCAATATATTCGGTCCATACATTTGCCTGGGCACCAAGTATATATTTACTTTCTTCCGGGCTAAGTTCTTCGGGCACCGGTTCGTATGAATACACTTTTTCAAGAGGAAGGAATCCGCCGATAGCCAACGGTTCGTTGTCTTTGTCTTCTGACTGGTAATAATCAAAATACAGATTTGAAGAAGGCGTCATAATCACATTATGTTTTTCCTTTGCAGCGGCAATCCCGCCTTTTATGCCACGCCACGACATTACTGTTGCACCCGGGGCAAGTCCTCCTTCCAGAATTTCATCCCAGCCAATAATTTCCCGGCCTTTGGAATTCAAATATTTTTCGATACGCTGTATAAAATAACTCTGCAACTCGTGTTCATCTTTTAATCCTAAATCTTTAATTCTTTTCTGACATAACGGGCATTCCTTCCAACTGTCCTTCGGGCATTCGTCTCCACCAATATGGATATATTTCGATGGGAACAAATCGCACACCTCATCCAGCACATTTTCAAGGAACTTAAATGTCTCTTCCTTACCGGCACAGTAAACGTCTTTAAAAACGCCCCAGGTTGTCTGCACTTTATACGGGCCTCCTGTGCAACCCAATTCCGGGAAAGCAGCCAAAACCGCACTGGAATGTCCCGGCATTTCTATCTCGGGAACTACAGTAATATAGCGTTCCGCAGCATATTTTACGATCTCTTTTACCTGGTCCTGGGTATAAAAGCCGCCGTAACCTATTCCGTCATATTCCTTCGATTCACGCGAATGGCCAACGATTGTCTGGTCTCGCCATGATGATATTTCAGTAAGTTCGGGATATTTTTTTATTTCGAGCCTCCATCCCTGATCTTCAGTTAAATGCCAGTGGAAAGTATTTAGCTTGTACGTGGCCATGTAATCGAGATACTTTTTTATAAAACTGACCGGAAAAAAGTGCCTGCCCACATCAAGATGAAGCCCGCGCCATTTGAATCGTGGCTGGTCTTTTATGTCGCAGCAGGGAACTGAAAGTTCTGTCTTGCCTGCATCCGGAAGCGGAAGCAACTGTTTCAGGGTTTGTGTTCCGTAAAAAATGCCGGTGGGTGCCGCTGCTGTAATCAGAACACCTTTTTTATCCACTTTCAGCATGTATCCTTCATTTCCTAACGGAAGTGATTTTACTAATTTCAGGGAAACAACTTCTTTTGACTTTGCATTATCCTGAAACTGAAAACCATAATATTTCTGAAGATGTTCATTGAATAATCCGGCTATATTTTTGAGCTCTTTGTTCGAGTCATCATAAACAATTGTTGTTCCGGATGACAAAACAACTGTCCCTTCGCCCATCGAGAGCATGGCCGGTTCAGGAATGATGGCCGGCGACTGCGTATAACCAGTCACGGCCGAAGCAAACAGGATAAATGAAAAAATAAGTCGTTTCATGGTATAAAAAAGTTTAGGATTCTTACATTTATTTCGACAAATATATTTATAAAAAAATAATAAACAACTGAATACTTTTTAAAAAAATTAGAAAAGATTAAAAATCAGAATAAATTGTCAGCGGCTATGAAAAATATAAAGATAGAAGACGTCTGGAAAAAATTGTGCCCGGAACTGGAACTGGCCTGTATCGAAGCTGATGTACAGGTAGTGACTGAAAATGAAAAGTTGCAGGCGATCATTCACGATATTTTATCAGAACTGGAGAAAAAATATACAATGGAAGAGATCAGCAGGATACCGGCTATTGCTGCTTCACGAAAGGCATATAAAGCCAGCGGAAAAGATCCGGCACGGTACAGGCTTTCGTCGGAGGCACTGTTACGCAGAATCGTCGGGGGAAAAGGGTTATACCGCATAAACAATGTGGTCGACCAGCTGAACCTGGTCTCGGTAACTACCGGTTTTTCAATCGGCGGATACGATGCCGGTAAAATTTCAGGAAATATTTCATTCGGGGTTGCCGGGAACGAGCCATACACCGGAATCGGCCGCGGATCGCTGAACATTGAAGGCTTGCCTGTTTTCAGGGATGAGGAGGGAGCTTTCGGTACTCCGACCAGCGATTCGGAACGAACAAGTGTAACCGGAAATACACACCGTTTTCTGATGATAATTATTAATTTTGGCGGAGTTTCAGGCTTGAAAGAGGCACAGCAGCAAGCCGTCGGTTTGCTAAAGGAATATTGTGCCGCAGAAAATATTGAACAAACGATAATACGATGCTGAAAGCTATTTGTAAATTTCTGATGAAAGTATGGGGCTGGAAAGCCGTAAACGGGGTAATGCCTCACAAGAAAGCCATAATTATTGGCGTTCCGCATACCAGCGCACTCGATTTCGTGATTTCGTACCTATATTATACATCGGTAGGCGGAGTGGCACATATCGTAATAAAAAAGGAATTTTTCTTTTGGCCGCTTGGCTTTTTCCTGAAAAAAATGGGAGCTATTCCGATTGACCGTTCCAAAGGAGTTTCCGTGGTAAAACAAATCGCCGACGAGATGAACAAACATGAAATTTTTCATTTGGGAATCACACCTGAAGGAACCCGGAAACGGACAAAAAACTGGAAGACAGGGTTCCATGCCATTGCAAAAGCTTCAGGAGCAACTGTATATCTGGGATTCTTTGATTATGGCAAAAAAGAAATCGGCTGGATTGACACCCTCGAATTAAGCGATAATCCGAAAGAAGACATCCGCAAAATGAAAGCATACTACCGGCAAAAAGGAATTGTCGGACGGTATCCCGAATTATTTTCGACAGAAGAGTAAAAAATGGGAACATTCACGGTTACAGCAGTTCAGTATAACATTGCATGGGAAGACAAGCAGGCCAATTTCCGGAAAATTGAAAAGCTTATCCGGCATATCGGACAAACCGATATCATTGTGCTTCCTGAAATGTTTTCAACCGGTTTTTCGATGAACGTTTCCGGCATGGCAGAACCGATGGACGGGCCTACTGTGCAGTGGATGCAAAAGACAGCCGCAGAAAAAAATGCTGCTGTCTGCGGAAGTATTATCGTGAAGGAGAATAACTGTTTTTATAACCGGCTTTTGTTCGTTCTCCCGGAAGGAACTGTAAACAAATACGATAAACGGCACTTGTTTACGATGGGCGCCGAACAAAAAAATTATTCACCCGGAACGGAACGGGTGATTGTTACCTTCCGGGGTATCCGGATTATACTGCTTACCTGCTACGATCTCCGTTTTCCTGTCTGGAGCAGGAACCGGAATGATTACGATCTCATGGCCTATGTGGCCAACTGGCCGGCTCCCCGGCATAAAGTATGGAAGACACTGCTCCGGGCCCGGGCAATTGAAAATCAGTCGTACCTGGTAGCTGCCAACAGAACCGGAACCGATGCCAACGGCATTGTTTACAGGGGCGGTTCATATACCATCGATGCGAAAGGAAAAATAACCCGGCGCCTGCCTAAGAATGCGGAAGGTTTTATTACCGAAAAATTTTCAATGGACAGCCTCATAAAGTTCAGACAAAAATTTCCGGTACTCGCTGATGCCGATCCGCATATTGTTTCATGAACAAATACAGGAATGCACTAAACTATTTATTTTCAGGATAAAGAACAATTATCCATGCAATCTGATTATTTGTCCATACGCAAATACTTCTATTTTTTTCATTTTTGTTCACTGGTATCAAAAAATTAAACACAAACGAATGAAATCTATTTTCTTAACTATTCTTATTCTTTTATTTGTAAGATTAAATTTATCTGCAAAAGATTATTCCGTACAATCCCCGAACGGAAAAACGTCGGTTACGGTTTCTGTTGCCGACGGAATAAAATGGAGCTGTACATATAGCGGGACACCGCTTTTTTCAGGCAATGAAATAAGTGTTACTTTAAAAGACAAAGTGCTGGGTGCTTCCCCAAAAGTTATTTCTGCGAAAAAAAGTTCAAATTCAACTGTCGAAACTGCGGTAGTCGGCATTAAGTCGAAACAGATAAAAAACGAGTATAACGAACTTAACCTGAAGATGAAAGGCGATTATTCTGTTGTTTTCAGGGCTTTTAATGAAGGTGTCGCATATCGTTTTGAAACACGGATGAAAAACCGGATTACCGTTGTAAACGAAAAAACTGACCTCAATTTTGCCGGTAATTTTTCAGCCCTTTTTCCTGAAGAAGAATCAATAATTTCGCACAACGAGCGGATGTACATCGATGAACCGGTAAACGAAATTGCTGCCGGACATTTTTGTTCATTGCCTGCCCTGATCAAGGCCGGCGGAAATATTAAAATCGGCATAACGGAAGCCGACCTTTTCGACTATCCCTGTCTGTTTCTGGAAGGTACCGGAAAAAATTCGCTGGTAAGTAAATTTTCTAAAGTAGTGCTTGATGCCGAACCTGCACGAAACGGATCGGACCGGGATCAGAAAATTGTAAAGGAAGCTGATTATATTGCTCTTACCGAAGGAACAAGAAATTTTCCGTGGAGAGTATTCATGTTATCGGAAAACGATGCAAAACTTATTGAGAACCAAATGGTTTATTTGCTGTCGCGCCCGAATAAGATTGAAAACACAGCCTGGATCAAGCCCGGACATGTGGCATGGGACTGGTGGAATGCCAATAACATTTACGGAGTTGATTTTAAATCAGGAATAAATACAGACACATACAAATATTACGTTGATTTTGCCGCTGACTACGGACTGGAATATATTATTCTGGACGAAGGTTGGTCTATTACGACTACAAATCTGCTTAAACCCAACAACGAGCTCGATTTGGCCGAACTGGTACAGTATGCCAAATCGAAAAATGTAGGAGTAATTCTATGGTTACTCTGGGGGCCTCTCGATCGTGATATGGAAACCATTCTGGATCAGTTTAAAAAATGGGGCATAGAAGGAATTAAAGTTGATTTTATGCAACGTTCTGATCAGTACATGGTTAACTTTTACGAAAGAGCGGCCCGCGAGTGCGCCAAACGCGGGTTACTGATTGACTATCACGGCGCCTTCAAACCGGCCGGTATGCTCCGGGCTTACCCGAATATTGTAAACCATGAAGGAGTGAAAGGAATGGAAAACAGCAAATGGTCGAACGAGATTACCCCGAAACATGATGTTACCCTGCCATTTACACGAATGCTGGCCGGCCCGATGGACTTCACGCCAGGATCGATGCTGAATGCACAGGAAAAAGATTTTGCCATTTCATGGTCGAACCCGATGAGCCAGGGAACGCGTTGCCACCAGGTTGCCATGTATGTGGTGTATGAAGCCCCGTTACAAATGCTATGCGATAATCCGAGTAACCTTAGGAAAGAAGCAGAAACAACAGCGTTCATCAGCAAAATCCCGACCGTATGGGACGAAACAATCGGACTGGCCGGAAAGGTAGGTGAATATGTTGCCGTGGCCCGTAAAAAAGATAATAAATGGTACCTCGGCGCCATGGCCAACTGGGATGAACGGGAACTCGAGATAGATTTATCTTTCCTTGAACCGGGAAATTACCGGATGGAAATCATGCAGGACGGAGTAAATGCAAACCGCACGGCCCGTGATTACAAAAAGGTAATTACCAATGTAAAATCCGGCGATAAGATAACGATAAAAATGGCAAAAGGTGGCGGATGGGCCGCTATCTGCACAAGAGAATAAAAACATTTTCTGAACCAATAGAACCTGATAAAACGTGAAAAGGTGGTCGAAAGAGGACCACCTTTTTTTGTATGTCATTTTTGTTTCTATTGCAATACTTTTTCCTTTACATTAAATCCACGGAGGACTAGCTGCGTATTGTCCGTAATATGGCTGATTGCAATTTCGATGTTCACTTTTTTGCTTTCGCCCGGAAGCAGCGAAAAATAGTTGTCGCTGTAAAATGCAGGTTTGGCCAGTTCCCCGGTTTTCGTATCAATCAGTTTCAGCCGGTTGAAGAAAGCCAGCATTTTGCTTGTGTTTTTCAGTTCAACTTCGAAATATTTTTTTCCATCGGCTTCTTTTGTTGCGACAGTACAATCCAGATCGGTTTCCGGCAATTTATTCAGGCTTTCAAAACCTCCGTGAAGCGGGCCTCCGACGGTCCACGGGCCTTTGTATTTGTCGGTCGACCGCCAGTAAAATGTATCCGAAACAGGTTTCCCTTCGGCATCAAAAATTTCAAGTTTAATGAAATGTACCGGGCTGAGTTTTTCCGTTGGCAAGTCGATTTTCAGAATATCGTTGGCCACCGCATCTTCGTTTAAATCGATATGGGCCTCCTTTTCGACCACCGTTTTCATGTCCATATTAATCAACCTGAACTTCACCTGAAGGTCTTTAAAATTTTTGTATAAATCGTTGTAAACGCTTACTGTATTTTTAATGAAATCGAACTGTGCGTGAACCGGTTCCAGGGCATCCTGTGCAAAATAAAGTGCGGCTGTCGGTTCGAGCGACCAGTCCCATAACCGCGAACAAACCTGTTTTACCGGGCAGTTGTGATACCAGAACAAAACACCGGTTGCATAGCGGTCGCCATATTCGAACTTATTGTAATTCCAGTTCTCCCAGATACTCCGGTATCCTACAGCACCTACCAGCTGGCCTTTTTCAGCATAATCCTCAATCGACTGAGGTTTGCCGTATTGTTCGACTGCTGTTTCGTATTTGCTGGTCATGTAATGAAAGCCGTTCCCGTCGTGATAATCCCATGTCTTTTTGTTGATCGGCCAAAGGTCTTCTTTGGACATCATCCCGCGTAACGATTCGATCACCGGCAGGCAAGGCGTCCCGTATTCCGGGCAAAAACCGTCGATACGGCTTCCCCTGTCCGAGGCTGTATTGTCGTAATATTGCATCGGATTTTCATATTTATACGGACTTCCGTCGTGCACCCCGCAGCATTCCGACTGAGGCTGGTAACCACGTGTGCCATCAAGTTTTGTCAGGATCGGAAGAATGTCGAGAATATTTTCCTGCTCGTTCGACGAAACATAGTAAGCCAGCGACGGGTGGTTGCGGATACGTTTGATTGTGGAACGTACGTTGTTGTAATACAGAGCTGAATCGGCCGGTGGATTGGTATTTCCGGTCATCCAGAATTCGTGCCAGACGAGGAAACCCATTTCATCGCATAAATCGAAAAATTCGTCCGATTCGCTGATGCCGCCGCCCCACAAGCGGAGCATGTTTATGCCGGCCTGTTTGGTATAGCGAAGTTCTGCATCGGTACGTTCTTTCGAGGTGCGTAACATTGCTTCGGGTATCCAGTTCGAACCACGAATGAATAATCGTTTTCCGTTTACATAAAAAGTGCGTGCCCCGGCCGGATTGTTCGTATCGGAACGGATATCCCTGATACCGAACCTTTTTGAAACTTCATCCGAAATTTTGCCGTCTGTTTTTACGGTTAACTTTAGTGTGTACAAGTTTTGCGGTCCTTTATTGATCGGCCACCACAGTTTCGGATCTTTAATAATCAGTTGATTGAATTCTTCAGAATTTAAATCGACTTTCGTTATTGTTCCGGCAGGGAGGTTTACTTTTTTGCTGACAATAATTCCTGTTCCTTCGATTTCGGCAGTCAGTTCTGCTTCGGTTTCTGTCGTATTGGTGTTATTCAGTTCTGCTGAAATTTCTTCACTTGCCGGGGAAAGTTCAGGAATAGGAAGGCTCGATTTTATAAAAGGATTTTCGATGCTCACCGAACCTGTTGAAAATACTTTTATATCGCGCCAGATACCTGTGTTGCGGTCGCGGATTCCATCGTGAAACGTAAAATCCCAGCCTGCCGACATCAGCATGGTTACGTTCTTCCCGATTATCCCGTCACCGCCATTGTTACTTTCGTGAAGTGCCGTATTTTCATTCATCTTCGGATTCATCGTTCCCGGAAATTCGACCGGCTCAACCGAAACTGCAAGACAATTTTCTTTTCCGGGCCTGATTACTTTGGTCACATCAAATTTTTGCTGAATGAACATGCCTTTCATATCGCCGATTTTTTCTCCGTTTAGCCAGATATGGGCGATATAGTTAATCCCGTCGAACTGCATCCATACTTTTTTATTCTGAAAAGTTCCAGGTGTTTTGAACGTAGTGCGGTACCAGAAATAGTAAAAATCGCGACCGACATCAGCAATATCAGGAATAAGTTTGTTCGAACGCATGTTGTTTTGCCCGTAATAGGGTTCCGGGAAATGGCCGTTGGCAACCAGACTGTTTAAAGCTGTTCCGGGAACAATGGCAGGTTCCCATGAGGCTGTTTTAAAATCAGGCTCCGAAATTTTTTCACCGCCTGCGTTTTCTTCCGAAACACGTTTCATCTGCCATTGGAAGACATTTCCCTTTTCAGGATGAGAACTTAGCGTAAGCAGATTTTCCTGATTAACTTCAGGTTCCGGAGTACAGGCACTACCAAGAAGTAATGCAAGTATGCATACAAAAACAATGTTTTGTCTGAATTGTAATAAAAAATAAGAAGTCATTTTTTTTAGTAAGAATTAGGCTGATAAAAATAATATTAAATTCTGTATTGACCGGCTAATATCCGGAGGGATTTCCCAATTTCCCAACAGTAGAAAATGCCGGCATTTTCTACTGTTGAAAATTACAATGCTTTTCACTTCTCATTAGTCGAAAACATATTTTACTTTTGAAAAAATTTCGAAACAGATAAAGTGTACGATTATTTAAATGATTTAAACCCGGCCCAACGTAGCGCGGTTGAGAATTACGACGGGCCTTCGCTGGTAATTGCAGGAGCCGGGGCAGGTAAAACAAGGGTACTGACATACCGTATTGCCCATTTGGTGAAACTGGGGGCAAAACCCTGGTCGGTACTGGCGTTAACGTTTACCAACAAAGCTGCCCGCGAGATGAAAGACCGCATTGCTTCGATTATAGGGCCCAATGTTGCCAGATACCTTTGGATGGGAACGTTCCACTCCGTTTTTGCACGGATATTACGGGTGGAGTCAGAAGCGACCGGTTATCCGTCGAATTTTACGATCTACGATTCGTCTGATTCAAAAAGCCTGATAAAAACTATTATCCGGGACATGAAACTGGACGACAAAACCTATAAACCGAATGTGGTGGCCTCCCGTATTTCCGGGGCAAAAAATAATCTGATCGGGCCGGCTGTTTATGCAACTATTCCCGAAATTTATGAATACGACCAGAGTATCCGTATGCCCTTTATCGGCTCTGTTTACAAGGAATATGCAAAACGCTGTTTCCTTGCCGGAGCCATGGATTTCGACGATCTGCTAATGAAAACCAATGTCCTGTTCCGCGACAATCCGGGCGTGCTTGAGAAATACCAGCAGCAGTTCGACTATGTTCTGGTTGACGAATACCAGGATACCAATCATGCGCAGTACATGATTATAAAACGGCTGGCCGAAAAGCACCACAATATTTGTGTGGTAGGTGATGATGCCCAGAGCATTTATTCGTTCAGGGGTGCCCGCATCGAGAATATCCTGAATTTTCAGAAAGATTATCCGGAGCACAAACTTTTCAAACTTGAACAAAATTACCGGTCGACACAAACGATTGTAAATGCAGCAAACAGTATTATCGCAAAAAATAAGCGGCAGATACCTAAAAATGTTTTTTCTGAAAAGGAAAAAGGAAACCTTATAAAAATTTCCGGGGCATTGACTGATAACGAAGAAGGCTTTATTGTTGCCGGTCAGATTTCGGAATTGCGGATGCTTGATCATTATAAATTTGAAGACTTTGCAATTTTATACCGGACCAATGCCCAGTCGCGTATTTTCGAGGAAGCCTTGCGGAAGCGGAACATTCCTTATAAAATATACGGAGGATTGTCGTTCTACCAGCGAAAAGAAATAAAAGATTTGCTGGCCTATTTCCGGTTCATTATTAATCCGAAAGATAACGAGGCCTTTAAGCGGATTGTGAATTATCCGGCACGGGGAATCGGTGAGACCACTGTTTCGAAACTTGAACAGGCTGCTTCCGGTTACGACCTGAGTATTGCTGAAATTATTTCAGAAAAAAGAGATGAAAATCCGGCTCTGCTGAATCGCGGAACGATGGCAAAACTTGACGAATTTAACGCATTGATCTGTGGAATGAGGGAGAAAGTACAGACCGGCGATGCGTATGAAGTGGCTGTGGATGTGGCAACCAATACCGGTTTGCTTAAAGATTTGTATAAAGACCAGACTCCGGAGGGCCTGAGCCGTTTCGAGAATATCCAGGAATTACTGAATGGTATTCAGGAATTTGCTATTTCTGCACGGGAAGAAGGACAGCCGGCCCAGCTCGGAAATTATATGGAAGATGTGGCTCTGCTCACCGATCAGGATTCCGAAAAGCCTGAAGATCTGGATAAAGTTTCCCTGATGACCGTGCACATGGCCAAAGGACTTGAATTTAAAAACGTATTCATTGTCGGGTTAGAGGAAAATCTTTTCCCCAGTAACCAGAACGGATCGAAAACGGCCGAAGAATTTGAGGAAGAGCGTCGTTTGTTTTACGTAGCTGTTACCAGGGCCGGGCAAAATGTTTTTCTCAGCTTTGCACACCAGCGTTACAAATGGGGCAAACTTGAGTTTTGTAATCCCAGTCGTTTCCTTGGTGAAATAGACCCGGAATATCTGGATAAACCGGCCGAAAAAGAACCTTCGTCTTTTGATACGGAGCCTGAAAATCGAACCACCTCCTTTCAGACAGTCCGGAACCTTCAGCAGCCTGCTCATAAAATCACCCGGAACCTTGCCTCCAACCCGGTCGATTTTTCAAATAAACTGAAAAAACTGCGTGAGGTTAAAAAAGAAATGAGTGAGTTCAACGGTAGTCCTTCGTCGGAGATACAGGCAGGTATGATTGTTGAACATCAGCGTTTCGGGCGCGGGAAAGTATTGCAGGTCGAAGGAGAAATGCCAAATTTGAAAGCAACTGTATTTTTTCAGAATATGGGACAAAAACAATTGTTGCTGAAATTTGCAAAACTGAAAATCGTTCGTGAATAGGTCGCTGAAACAGGACTTTCCGTCGGAAAAACTGCCTTTTTCGTTACAATATTGATACCGTATTGTTGCGTTCTGTAAAGCCTCTTTCTGTTATAAATTGTTTATGAGGTAGGGGCTCGAAAAAAACAGATTCATACTGATGAAGCTGTCCCAAAAGGGATATAATATTCATTTTTTTTTCTGTGCTAGTCTGCGAAAGACTTTGTGTCACACTGTGGTTTAATTCTTTATATTTTTACCACAAAGTAGCACAGAGAAAAAAATACAGAGTATCACAGAGCTTTTGGACAGCCTCATATATACCAGAAACTTTTTTATTTCTGCCAAAGAGGATTATCAATCATCCACGACTCCAGTTCCAGATTTTTATCCCGATCGGTTGCAACAGGCAGACTGTCCTCTTCCCAGAGTTTACTGTCCAGCATCCATGCTTCAATGTTCAGTTGCGGATCTTTTTCCTGAATTAATATCGACCGGTCAAACGAATTTTCGTTGCTGACCACACTTTGTTTTGACATTCCTGACAAGGAGAATAGAATAATTACTCCTGATAAAATAACTGTTTTAACTGTTTTTTTCATGACTTTGAGTGTAACTTGTTTGTTTCTGTTTTTCTATGTCTTTATGACTACTGAAACAGGAAAAAGTTACACAGCCCCATTGTTAATAATTGTGAATATTGCTTTAACAGAAAGCAGGGGGATCAAAGTCTGGATGTAAAAGTGAAACTTGCTTCCGGAAAATGGCAGAGAAATTGCCTGGGATCAGATTTAAATAAGCCGAATATTGCCGAACCGCTGCCCGTCATTGAGGCGAAAACAGCACCCACGTTGTACAGTTCTTCTTTTATTTCAGCAAGTTCAGGGTATAGCGGGAAGAGCGTTTCTTCGAATTGATTTTTAATGTTTTGTTTCCACTGGGTCACCGGTAAATCAATGCGTGTTTTCAGCGGCAAACTGTTTTTTTTCGGAACTACATTACTGTAAGCTGTTTTTGTAGGTATCCCGAACGGAGGCTTCACCAGTAACAAATACATCTCCGGAAGCCGGAAATCGACAGGTTTCAGTATTTCTCCCTTTCCGCAGGCAAAAACAGGTTCATCCTTTATAAAAAAAGCACAATCGCTTCCCAGTTCAGCAGCATACTCTTCCAGTTCATCGTTTTGCAGTCCCAGGTTGAAATATCCGTTCAGCATTTTCAGCATGAAAGCGCCATCGGAAGAACCACCGCCAAGACCTGCTCCCATCGGAATATTTTTGTGAAGATGAATATGGACAGGCGGAAGGTCGAATTTTGCCTTTAACACGGAGTAGGCTTTAATTACAAGATTTTGTTGCGGATTTCCTTCGACAGGCAACCCCGAACAGTCGAATCTGAGTGAACCGGATTCTACAAACTCAAGCGCATCGGTCAGCGGAACCGGATACATCACTGTTTCGATGTTATGAAATCCATCGTTCCGTTTTTCTGTAATATTTAAGCCGATATTTATCTTGGCATTTGGAAATCCGATCATAACCCAATACTGTTTGACTGCTCACCGATCAGTCTGGTTAACAACTCGAAATCAGTTACTCCCAGTTGCTCGGGACGTTTACTTAAAAGAATACTGTTTTTCAATTCTTCATTATTGATCAGCATTTTTAGCGAATTTCGCATAGTCTTCCGTCGTTGGTTAAAAGCTGTTTTCACTACCCTGAAGAATAATTTTTCGTCGCAATCCAGATTTTTCCGCTCGTTCCTGACAAGCCGGATCACTGCTGATTTAACCTTGGGCGGTGGTATGAAAACATGTTCATCCACAGTAAAAAGATATTCGATAGTATAAAAAGCCTGAAGAAATACGCTTAGTATCCCGTACGTTTTCGAGCCGGGAGGTGCACTGATCCGTTCGGCAACTTCCTTTTGCAACATCCCGACTATCTCGGGAATTTGTTCACGGTTTTCAAGCACCTTAAAAAATATCTGCGATGAGATATTGTATGGGAAATTGCCAATCAATGCGAATTTCCCGGAAAAATATTCCGGCAGGTTCATCTTCAGAAAATCGCCGGAGATTATTCGTCCGTTCAACTGCGGAAAATGGTCGTTCAGGTATTCAACCGACTCCGTATCTATTTCAACTACATAAGTTTGATAAGTCTTTTCAAGAAGAAAACGGGTTAAAACTCCCATTCCCGGACCAACTTCCAAAACATTACTGATTTGGCTGGCCTTCAGGCTTTCAACAATTTTCGAAGCTATATTATTATCCTTCAGAAAATGCTGTCCCAAATTTTTTTTTGCCCGTACTGTAGTCATTTCTTTCGCAGCCGTCCATTTTTATTTATTAAAGAATCGTGGAAAATCCTCCTGTTTTAAAACAAATATTTATTTTTGTCTGATTTGTCGCTTCGATTCACGAAACACAAAGATAAAAAAGAACGGAAATCCTGTTAAAAAAACAAGGCATTTTCATCAATAAACACAAAGGATTTGAAACAGAAAATTTTTAAAGTACTCAAGTTTTTTGCCTTCTTTACCCTGGGTATTGTAATCTTCTGGCTGGTTTATAAAGATCAGGATATAAACCGCATAAAAAATATTCTAAAAAACGATGTAAACTATTGGTGGATTGTTCTTTCACTTGTACTTGGTTTGTTTAGTCACATTAGCCGCACGTTGCGCTGGAACCTGATGATTGAACCGCTTGGCAAAAAACCCCGTACCTTGAACACGTTTCTGGCTGTAATGATTGGCTACCTGATGAACTTCGTTCTTCCCCGGATGGGAGAAATATCGAGATGCGGGGTTTTGGCACGATACGAAAAAATATCGTTCACCAAACTGGTGGGGACGGTTGTCACCGAGCGGCTTATCGATATGGTCATGCTCCTTCTTTTGTTGCTGGTCGTTATTGTTACCCAATTCGGAAAAGTGTTGAGTTTTCTGAAAAATAACCCGGAAGTATCTGATAAAATTGTAAATATTGTTTCTTCTCCTTACCTGATCCTGGGAATCGTTGTACTTGTGGTAATAATCTGGATTTACAGGCACAGAATAAAAAAGACAAAATTTTTCAAAAAAACAGCCGTCTTTATGAGTCAGTTTGTTGAAGGATTCAGATCAATAAAAAACATGAAAAACAAGTGGGCTTTTGTAGGCCATTCTGTCTTTATCTGGCTCATGTACTACTTAATGCTATATGTGGAATTTTTCGCATTTAAATTTACCTCACACCTGTCACCCATTGCCGGTCTTACAACATTCGTACTGGCCAGTTTTGGCATGGTTGCCCCGGTTCAGGGAGGCATCGGTGCCTGGCACTTTATGACTATCGAATCACTGGTCTTATACGGCGTTGAAAAACCGGACGGGACTGTTTTTGCATTACTGGCCCACAGTTGCACGACTGGTATGTTAATCGTAATCGGTTTGATAGCCTTGCTTGTGCTGCCGTTTATAAACCGGCGGACTGAATGATTTTGCCTGTTAACAAGTGACGACGTGAATACCGAACTTTTTATAGCAAAACGTATTTTTTCATCAGGCGAAAAATCGCATAAACTTTCGCAGCGGATTATTAACCTGGCGTTACTTGGAATCACGCTGGGACTAACTGTGATGATTCTTTCCGTCGCCATTGTCACCGGCTTCAAAAAAGAAATCACCGATAAAGTGATCGGTTTCAGTTCCCATTTGCAGATCGTAAATTTCGACACCAATCAATCGTATGCTACAGAGCCTGTCAGTAGAAATCAACCTTTCCTTGGCGAACTGAAAAAACTGGAAGGTATCCGGCACATACAAACATTTGCTACCAAACCCGGACTGATAAAAACAGACAACGAAGTACAGGCCATCAACCTGAAGGGAGTTTCAACCGATTTCGACTGGAGCTTTTTTAAAAACAGTTTACTGGAAGGCAACATTTTAAATGTCGGCGACTCTGTCCCTTCAAATGGTATCTGGATCTCGAAACAAATAGCTTCTTTGCTTCAGCTAAAAACAGGAGACAAAATTCTCATGTTTTTCATTAACGAAAAAGAACGGTTTCCCCGCAACCGCATTTTTACTGTTGAAGGCATCTTCAGTACAGGTCTGGAAGAATTTGATAAAATGTTTGCCCTTGTCGACATACGTCAGGTACAAAAGCTGAACAACTGGGGCGATGATGAAGTCAGTGGTTTTGAAATAATGCTTGATGATATAAAAACCATTGACACGGAAGAAATGCAGGTACGTGATATAGTTGTAAACCATATAGTTGAAAATGGTCCGGTACTAAAAGTCGTAAATATAATTTCCAAATTTCCGCAGATATTCGACTGGCTCCGGTTACTCGACATGAACGTGTGGGTCATCCTTTCATTAATGCTGGTGGTAGCCGGATTTAACATGGTTTCAGGACTGCTTGTCATCATTTTGGAGCGTACCCGGATGATCGGTATTTTAAAATCGCTGGGGCATCCCGACTGGAACATCCGCAAAGTATTTTTGTACCTTTCGGCAATGCTGATTACCAGAGCATTAATCTGGGGAAACCTGTTAAGTATGTCTCTTTGTTTTATTCAATACCGGTTCCATCTTGTTAAACTTGACCCGACCACTTATTACACATCATCGGTACCGGTAAATTTTTCACTTTTCCATTTGTTGCTGCTTAATGCCGGAACCATCGTGTTTACAATTTTAATGCTGATCGTACCGACTTATTTCATAGCAAAAATTTCTCCAGAGAAAACAATCAGGTTCGAATAATTTTCAGGGAATAAATAACAAAAGCCTGAAAAACAAGTCCAGGCTTTCATTTTAGACAAGAGAAAATATAAAATCTATCTTCTCTTATATGGCCAAATTAAGAATACTAAAAATGAAATATTTTTCCTCTCAAGGTTCTATTTTAAAAGTTGTTTAATCGTATTTTCCAAAGCCGGGCCACGTAAGTTACGACCAATAATTATACCATTGCCATCAATCAGAAAATTGGAAGGAATTGAATTAATACCGTATATCCCGACGTATTTCGAATTCCATCCTCCCAGGTCACATACGTGATTTCCCCACGTAAGATTGTCAGACTGAATCCCTTTCAACCAGGCTTCTTTCGATTTATCAAGTGAAACGCTAAAAATGGTGAAACCATCGCCATTCTTAAATTTTTTGTCTTTATAAGTATTATATGCACTTACGACATATGGATTTTCACGACGACAAGGACCACACCATGAAGCCCAAAAGTCAATCAAAACAATTTTTCCTTTTAATGATGAAAGTTTCAGAAGCTCTCCGTTAACTCCTTTTTCATTTATCTCGGGCGCCTTGTTCCCGATATTCAATCCAACGTTTGGTTCTCCTGTTTTGGAAGGGGTTTTTGTTTCTGCAAAGCCACTCGTTATAATTCCAATCATTAAAATCGTAAAAATCAACGCTTTCGCACTCATTTCGCAATATTTTAAATGCACATTCTTTTGTTAATGTTACGAAAGTAACGATTTTACATTCCAAATGTTTCCCGGGAAATCACTTTTTAGAATTATTAACAAATAGCCATGAAGTTGATCTGAACAGATCAGTTTAATCTTGTGATTTTTGCGCCAATGGAATTTAAGCGGAAATCGATGCTTTCGTAACCACGGTCGATTTGCTCTATATTTGATATGGTACTTTTCCCTTTAGCCGACAGTGCGGCAATCAGCAATGCCACACCTGCCCTGATATCCGGCGAACTCATTTGGGTTGCTCTTAACTGGTGCATCCGGTTTAAACCGATTACTGTTGCCCGGTGCGGATCGCAAAGAATTATCTGGGCGCCCATATCAATTAATTTATCCACGAAAAACAGGCGGCTTTCGAACATTTTCTGGTGTATCAGCACGCTTCCTTTTGCCTGTGTAGCCACTACAAGAAAAATACTAAGCAGATCAGGCGTTAGCCCGGGCCAGGGAGCATCGGCAATTGTCATAATCGAACCATCGATAAACGATTCAATTTCATAATGATCTTGTTCCGGTACGAAAATGTCATCATTTTTTTGTGCCACCGAAATCCCCAGTCTTTTAAACTGATCTGGAATAATTCCCAGATGTTCAATTCCTGCATCTTTAATAGTAATTTCAGATGCAGTCATCGCTGCAAGCCCGATAAAGCTACCGACTTCAATCATGTCGGGAAGAATGGTGTGATGGCAACCTTTCAGTGAGGAAACGCCGTGAACGGTAAGTAAGTTGGAACCTACTCCTTCAATTTTTGCTCCCATACTGATGAGCATTTTGCTCAACTGCTGGACGTAAGGTTCGCAGGCCGCATTGTAAATAGTGGTTGTTCCTTCTGCCAGTACCGCAGCCATTAATATATTTGCGGTTCCGGTAACCGATGCTTCGTCGAGCAACATGTAAGCTCCTTTTAATTTTTGTGCTGTAACACTGTAGAAACTTGTTTCAGGCTGATATTCAAAATTTGCACCTAATTTCTGCAGACCGGTAAAATGAGTATCCAGCCGGCGTCGGCCTATTTTGTCACCTCCCGGTTGCGGAATATATCCAATACCGAAACGGGCCAGAAGCGGGCCAACAACCATAATCGACCCCCGAAGGCTTGCTGCCTGAACACAATATTTTTTTGTTTTGAGGTATGAAACATCTATTTTTTTTGCCTGAAACCGGTATTTTCCCTTTGCCAGTCTTTCAACGTCTACTCCCAGTTCTGAAAGAATTTCAATCAGTTTAAGTACGTCACTAATTTCAGGAATATTATCAATAAAAACATCTTCGGAAGTAAGTAAAACAGCGCAAAGAACCTGAAGGGCTTCGTTTTTTGCTCCCTGAGGTTGCAATTCCCCATTTAGCCTGTGTCCACCTTCTATTTCAAATGTTGCCATTTCTGACTGATTTTTATTGTCTCAGAAAAATCACCTTCTGTGTTTGCTCTTTTTCTTTTTGGGTTTCAGAACATCTGGCTTAATATCAGCAAGCTGATAGTTGGTAAGCCTTATTGTTCCGTCCGACATTTCTTCAAGATCATGTACTACTTTTGAATCTTCCACAAAATCCTTGTTCCAGGTGAGGTAACTTTTTTTCATGTGATTGGCAATCAATTTAATCAGGTAATCGCGTTCCTCTCCCGGTTCATAATTTTCTGCCTTCTCAATCATCATTTCCAGTATTTTCCCGTAATGACGGTATTTAATCTGGTTCGTATTGTAAGGAATTTTTGCCGGATGGGTTTTAAAAGCCTCCGGAGTTGGCGGATTGTACGGATAATCAATATCAAGCTTAAAATTGGCCATGATAGCCAGGTGATCCCATAATTTATGTTTGAAGTCTTGTATGTCACGAAGATATGGATACATCGTTCCCATAATATCGATAATCGATTGTGCTGCCCTGTTCCTTTCTTTGCGATCATTAAGTGTCAGAATATAGTTTACCATATTCTGAATATTCCTACCATACTCGGGCAGAGGTAGTTTTTCACGATTTGAATTATAATCCATCTGAAAAAAATAATTTATTTTATATTTCTGGCTGCTATTTCAATTAAGGTATTCCGAAAGATAATCAAAAGATTTTCCCTCTGCAAAATAAGGGAAAATAGTTTATTTGACAATGGCTCACTGAAAAAATACCTGTAAATCTTTGTTCAGGCCAATCCGTATTAGTCCATTTTTCTTATTTACATATTTGCTCTCTTCTTTTCAGTAAGAAGTTAAATTTCAGGTACTTTACAATGTGAATACACTTTATTTTTTTATTATCAGTTAATAGCAATTTGAAAATTTATGGTTTGGGGCATATTTAAAGAAAAAAGGGGAATTTAATCCCCTTTTTTTATATTCGTTCAACTTCGACCATCAAATGGTACTTCGGTATTTTTTCCCCTTCCGAAACATATAGTTTTACTATTTTTCCGTCGAAAGGCATTTGTACCTTGTTGTGCATTTTCATTGCCTGAAGAATGAGAATTGTATCTCCTTCTTTTAGTTTTTGTCCTTCTTTTGCATGTATACCAACGATTGTACCCGGAATAAATGACAATAGTTTATTTTCATCCGGTTTTTCCCATTTTATCCGGTTCTCGTATTTTCTTGTGTACTCTGTTTTGTAAACAGCGCTATGGACAATTAGTGTTTTATACTGTTCTGTCATTTTTTTTTAGTTTAAATTAAAACGGAGGAATTCCATGCTTTTTGCTCGGTCCGTTAACTGCTTTATTTTCTGAGACCTGTAATGCGTGAAGCAATATTTTACGGGTTTCCATCGGTTCAATTACTTCATCGATATATCCTCTTGCTGCTGCGACATATGGGTTTGCAAATTTTTCTTTGTATTCCTCCACTTTTTGCTTACGCATAGCATCGGGGTCTTCTGCTTCTGCAATTTCTTTACGGAATACAATATTTGCAGCGCCTTCCGGTCCCATAACAGCGATTTCTGCTGTTGGCCAGGCAAATACAAAATCGGCACGCAGGTGGCGGGAATTCATTGCAATGTAACCACCTCCATACGCTTTACGGATAATTACGGTAATTTTTGGTACAGTTGCTTCGCTGTAGGCATACAGTATTTTTGCTCCGTGACGGATTACTCCTGCGTGTTCCTGATCGACACCGGGCAGATACCCCGGGAGGTCTTCAAGTGTGATGATCGGAATGTTGAATGCATCGCAATAACGGATAAAACGTGCAGATTTATCCGAACTGTCGCAGTCGAGTACACCAGCCAGCACTTTGGGCTGGTTGGCAACAAAACCAACTGTTTCTCCATTCATCCGGCCAAAACCGATAACGATGTTCGGGGCAAATAGCTCCATGATTTCAAAAAAATCAGAATCATCGGCAATTGCCTTAATAATATCGCGGATATCATAAGGCAATCGGGCATCGGAAGGTACAATATCTTCAATTTTATATTTTGCAACAGGCTCCTTTACAGGAAATTTTTTTGCCTTTTGTGTGTTATTCCACGGAATGTAAGTCATCAGTTTTTTAATCTGCTCGAAACATTCTTTTTCGCTGATTGCATAGAAATGGGCGTTGCCGGTTAGTTCTGCATGGACTTTGGCGCCACCGAGGTCTTCCATCGAAATTTCTTCGCCCAGGACGGTTTTAATAACACCGGGCCCGGTGATGAACATTTTCGAAATATTTTCGACAACAAATACGAAGTCGGTTAATGCGGGAGAATAAACTGCTCCACCGGCACATGGGCCGAGGATCACGGATATCTGAGGGATAACACCTGAAGCCAGTGTATTCCGGAAGAAAATTTCTCCGTAACCGGCCAATGAGTTAACACCTTCCTGTATACGGGCGCCACCCGAGTCGTTAATTCCGATAAGGGGAACTCTCATTTTTAACGAGTGGTCCATGATTTTTGTGATTTTGCGGGCGTGCATAAGCCCCAGCGAACCACCGGCAACGGTGAAATCCTGTGCAAAAATACAAATCGGAGCACCATAAATTGTTCCGGTACCAATAATCACACCATCACCATGAAGGACTTTGCCATCCATGTCAAAATCGCGTGATACATGTTCCACGAAAAGATCGTATTCGTGAAATGAACCTTCGTCAACGATGGAAAGAATACGGTCACGGGCAGTCATTTTACCCATTGCAATCTGCTTGCCAATGGCTTCTTCACCGCCCCCTTTTTGTATTTCCTGTTTTCTTTTTCGGAGGTCAAGAATATTTCTTTTTAGTGACATAGAAAATTGATTTTAATTAAAAAAAACCTCGGATTTTCCGGGATTCAATTCCCGTTCGGGAAACAGAATGTCGAACGGGAAGCCTCAAATTTAAAATTTTTTTATACAAACGGATGTTTTGAAAAACATTTGTTTTTCAAGGTATATTTGGCATATCTGTTCATTTCTGAACCAGTGTTCTTTTGGTTTGAATCTTAGACTTAGCGTGCCGCCCATCTGTACATGTATAAAGCCAGCATACCGAATAAAAAGTTAGGTATCCAGGTTGCAAGACAGGGAGGCACTGCTCCTGAAATAGCAAAAACAGTACTTACCTGCATAAACATAATATAGGAGAAGCTAATCAGTATTCCGAGTCCTAAATGAAGGCCGATGCCTCCTTTAACTTTGCGGGAAGCAAGTGCTGCCCCGATTATTGTTAGTATAAAGACAGAAAAAGGGCCTGATCTCCGGCGGTGTTTTTCCAATTCGTAGTCGATGGTATTTACCCCGCGTAATTTGAGTTCCTTTATTTCCCTGTTCAGCTCGGGAAGTGCAATCGTTTCAACTACATTTTTCATTACACGATAGTCATCGGGCTTCATATTCAGTGTTGTATCTATTTTTTCTCCTTTTGTGATAGTTTCTTTATACCCGTTGATTTTGCGGACGACATAGTTGTGTATTACCCATTTTTTATTGGCACGGTCCCATTTTATAGATTCCGATGAGAGTTTGCTGACCAGCTTCCGGTTCTCAAATTTTTCCAGGGTGAACTTGTATCCGACATCGTATGATGCATTGTAACTGCTCATGTAAATAAAAGTCCCTGGTTCAATCTGCTGATGTATGTTTGTGCCTGTTTGGAATCCCCTCGAATTGAGATATGTATTTCTGAATTCGACCCGTTTCTTGTTAGCCGGAGGAATGATATAATTTCCCATTGTGTATGAAAAAACAGCGATCACCATTGCTGCAACCATGTATGGAAACATTAATCTACGAAAAGAAATGCCGTTGCTTAAAATGGCTATGATTTCGGTATTGTATGCCATTTTCGAAGTAAAATAAATTACGGCAATAAATGTAAAAAGGGAGCTGAACAGGTTGGCAAAATAAGGGATAAAATTGAGATAGTAATCAAAAATTATGGAGTGAACAGGAACTTCTTTTGAAATAAAATCATCAATATTTTCAGAAACGTCGAATACAATTGAGATACTAATAATCAATGCAATTGAGTAAAAGAAAGTTCCGAGGAACTTTTTGATGATATAAATGTCCAGTCGTTTCAGCAGAGGTAATAGTTTCATAGTCGTACAGCCAATTGTTTAACCATTTTTTCTTTCCAGTTTTTGAATGTGTCGCTTATAATATGCTGCCGTGCTTCTTTTACCAGCCAGAGATAAAAAGCCAGATTATGCTGACTTGCGATTTGTGCTCCCAGCATTTCATTCGAAATAATTAAATGACGGAGAAATGCTTTGTTATAATGTTTATCAACAAAAGAGATACCGTTCGGATCGACTGGTGAAAAATCGGTTGCCCATTTCCTGTTCTTTATATTGATAATGCCTTCGCTGGTAAACAACATGCCGTTTCGTCCGTTACGGGTCGGCATTACACAGTCTAACATATCAATGCCACGGTCAATCGATTCAAGAATATTGACCGGTGTACCGACTCCCATCAGGTAACGGGGCTTGCTCTCCGGCAGTATTTCATTTACCACTTCAATCATGGCATACATATCCTCTTCGGGTTCACCAACCGACAGACCTCCGATAGCATAACCGTCGCTGTTAAAACCAGTTGCATGTTCTGCTGCTTTGCGGCGCAGTTCCGGGTAAACAGCTCCCTGCAAAATCGGGAACAGCGATTGTTTGTATCCGTAAACAGGACTGGTTTGTTCGAAGCGGTTCCAGCAGCGATCGAGCCATCGTTGGGTCAGTTCGAGCGATTTTTTTGCATAAGCAAATTCAGCATTACCCGGAGTGCATTCGTCGAAAGCCATAATAATATCGGCTCCTATTTCCCGTTCGACATCTATTACCTTCTCGGGTGTAAACAGATGATATGAACCATCTATATGCGATTGAAAACGTACACCTTCTTCACTTAATTTCCGGATATCACCTAACGAAAAAACCTGGTAGCCGCCACTGTCGGTCAGGATGGGACCATTCCAGCCGTTAAACTTATGCAAACCGCCTGCCTGCCCGATAATATCAGTTCCCGGACGTAAGTACAAATGATAGGTATTCCCCAAAATAATCTGAGCCCCGATATCTTCTTTCAGGTCTCTTTTATGAATACCTTTTACAGAACCGGCAGTCCCTACCGGCATGAAAATCGGGGTTTCGATTTTCCCGTGGTCTGTTTCAATAATTCCGGCCCTGGCCTTTGTTTCCTGAGCAGTATGTTGCAGCTCAAATTGCATGTGTATTTTTTAAGTGCTCAAAGATAGGCAAAAAGTTATATCAGGCGAAGATGTGTTTTTTTATAGTGTATTAATAAAAATTAAAAATGTAATGTAGTTTCCACACGAATGTTAATTTTGCCGGAAATTTTGGACTTGTGACCGACTTAATCTGGCAGATATACAGCAGACCGGAATGGATATTGATTATCGTCCTGTTTCTGCTATTTTTTATTCAGTTATATTTTATTCTGAAATATTTTCTGAGGACTCTTTTTATAAAGCCTGCTCCTGAAAGTATTTTCGAAAATCATATATCTGTAGTAATTTCGGTACAGGAAGAAGAGGAAAAAGTAAAGTCGGTAATTGAAGGACTGCTTGCCCAGAATTTTTCAAATTTTGAACTGATAGTACTTGACGACCACTTGCCGGATCGTCCTTTTGAGTGGCTTTTCAACCTGACACGGAAATATAAAAATATAAAGTATACAGGAATTTCCCAGGAAGTACGTTTTTCTGAAAAGATGAACATTAATCTGGGAATGAAAGCTGCAAAATCAGCCTGGGTCGTATTTACAGATGCAGATGTTGCCGGACGCGATCCGCAATGGCTCGAAAAACTGAACCATTATATAAGTGATGATGTGGATGCAGTAGTTGCCTATTCGAATATCCGGAAAGGGAAAGGTTTTGAACAGTTTTTTTACCGGCTTGAAAAAATGTGGCAGTATTTGCAGAGCATTTCATTTATTCTTGGCGGCCGGGTTTTTATTGCAGATCAGGATAATGTTCTGATGCATAAGAAATTATATTTTGATCATGGTGGTTTCAGAACCTACATTAATAAGTATTATGCAAACCTTGAACTGGTCTTGAATAAAGAACTTAAGCGGAATCGGATCAGGGTTGCGGCAAGTGATGTGGCTGTGAAGTCGGAAATTGATGAGTACAGCATTTTGTCGTTTCGTAACCTGGTGAAAAAATCAATGCAAATCAGGCATAACCTTGGCTTTTTCCATCGGTTCACACTGTTTTTCGATGAATATTCGCGTATTGCATTAATTGTTGCCTGTGTGTTGGTTGCTGTTTTTCGCCCGTTGTACTGGGAGTTTTTAATGATAATTCCTTTTGTCTATGTGGTTCTTTTAATGATATTTCTGGGAATTAATCAAAGACGTTTGAAGGAACGGAATTTATTTTTATCTTCGTTCGCATACATTTTGATAAGACCGTTGCTTGTATTGTTTATCGGAATGGAAATGATCATTAAAGACCGGAGAGACAGATGGATTTAAATCATCAGTTATCGGATAAGGCCCAGCAGGATTTTTTTCTTGTTGAAGCTGCCTTGGCAGGAGATGAAAAAGCATTCGCAAAATTAATGGGGCGGTATAAGGATGCTATTTATTTTATGCTTCTGAAAATGGTAAACAACAGAAGTGATGCGGAAGATTTGACCATTGAGGCTTTTGGCAAAGCGTTTAAAAATCTCCATCAATATTCGCCGAGTTATGCTTTCAGTACATGGTTATTCAAAATAGCTTCGAATAATTGTATCGATTTCCTGCGTAAACGTCGCGGAGTACATATTCCGATCGACCCTTCCCAGGAGAACAATAATGAACCCGATCAGCAGGTACGTTTAAAATCGAATGACCCGAATCCCGAACAAAAACTTATCCGCAGGCAGAAAGCTATTTTGCTTCGAAGAGTAGTTCGCCGGTTGAAACCACGCTATCAAAAACTGGTTGATCTCCGGTATTTCAGGGAATATTCGTATGAAGAAATTGCAAAAGAACTGAATTTGCCACTGGGAACCGTAAAAGCACAGCTTTTCAGAGCCCGTGAAATGCTCTTCAATATGATAGATTCTGAAATGGGGGAAGATGATTAAACTTTTTTTTGCTGAAATTTTATGGATATAATCCGGAAATATTTTCCAGAGCTTGATTCCTTACAGTTAAGCCAGCTGGAAATGTTACAGCCGTTGTACCGGGAGTGGAATGCACAGATAAATGTAATCTCCCGTAAAGATATTGATCAGTTATATGAACGGCATGTGTTGCATTCGCTTGCGATTGCCAAAATTATTCGGTTCGTTCCGGGTACACAAATTATGGACGTGGGAACCGGCGGCGGTTTCCCCGGAATTCCGCTGGCCATTGTTTTTCCCGAAAGTGATTTTTACATGGTCGATTCAATTGCAAAAAAAATAAAAGTAGTAAACGAGGTAGCCTCTGCCGTCGGTCTGAAGAATGTAACGGCCAAACAGCAACGGGCCGAACTTGTTAACCGGCAATTCGATTTTGTGGTGAGCCGGGCAGTAACTGCATTTCCGCAATTTGTCGGTTTTGTGAGAGGAAAAATTAAAACCGGAAACCGGAATTCACTGGCTAACGGTATTCTCTATTTAAAAGGAGGAGATTTTGATGAAGAATTGCAGCCTTTTGGTAATAAAGCAGTTGTTTATAAACTGGATAACCTGTTTGAAGAATCGTTTTTTGAAACAAAAAAATTAATTCATCTGAGTCTGAAAAATTAGAAAATAAAATTGTCATTGTTTTTGGAGAAAATCAAAAAACCTTTATTTTTGCAGTCCGATTTTAGGATGTAAAAAATATCAATTAAAAATAAAAACAAATGAAAAGGACCTTTCAGCCATCAAACAGAAAACGCAGAAACAAACATGGCTTCAGGGAAAGAATGTCAACTGCAAATGGGCGTAAAGTATTGAAAGCCCGCAGAGCAAGAGGCCGGAAAAAATTGACTGTTTCTGACGAACCAAGATACAAAAACTAGAGAAAGAATATATTGACTTCAATATACATGAGAGGTAAAGGAATATTGCTCCTTTACCTTTTTGTGTTTCCGGAGGTGAGATTTTATCTTTCACCTGATTTTTTTTCACCTGATTTTTATATTTCATTTTTTCGTCTGGCAGATACTGTTTTTTCAGCTATTTTTGTTTCCATCAAAAACAAGAATTTCCGGTATGAGTTTAAGATCATTTTTGAAGAGTAAAATATTTTTTAGACAGGTGGTAATAGCATTGCTTATCACTTTCGTGTTACTGCAGCTGGTAATGCTTGTCCTGAAAATATATACCGGTCATGGTGAAAGTTTAACCGTTCCCGATTTGTCGGGGATGACAAAAGAACAGGCCAGAAAAACCCTGGAAAAATCGGGTATTCGATGTGAAGTTGTTGATTCCTTGTATGTAAAGAACGCACGGCATGGAACAGTTGTCGGACAGATTCCTGCATCGGGAGCACATGTGAAGAAGAACAGACTGATATACCTGACGATTTGTACAATGGCCCCGGAACAGGTTTCAATGCCGAAACTTACCGATATTGCCTACCGTCAGGCTCTGAATGTGATTGAAAATTCAGGACTTGAAATAGGGGATGTAATTTACAAACCATCGGAATATGCCAATCTTGTTTTGGAGCAGATGGTCTTCGGAGAAACGGCTGAAGTCGGAATGCACGTACCGAAGGGAACAAAAGTAGATCTGGTGGTCGGGCAGGTTTCTTCCGGTGAACAAATCAATGTTCCTGACCTGATCGGGGAAAATTATTCGGCTGTAAAGGAAATAGTACGTGATGCCTCTCTTAATCTTGGAGCTGTTGTTTTCGACGATTCTTTCAGCTCGGAGGAAGACAGCATCAATGCGATTGTCTGGAAACAGCGTCCGGATCCGTCCGATAACACGAAGATATATAAAGGTCAGTCCGTTGATATCTGGCTTACAGTAGACGAGACGACCATTCAGAAAGCACTTCAGAATACGGCAAAATGATTGACGAGACACAATGCAGCAGCGGATTTGACGAAAATGACGAAAATGAAGATAATGGTTTGTACGAACATTTCCGTTTCGAGGTCGACCGTCGTCAGTCACTTGTCCGTATTGACAAATTTTTGACGAACCGTCTGGAAAATTCGTCAAGAAACCGGATTCAGAATGCTGCCGATGCCGGAAATATCCTGGTAAATGAAAAGCCTGTGAAACCGAGTTACAAGGTGAAACCGGGCGATGTGATATCCATTGTTCTTGATTATCCGCGGCATGAACTTAAAATTGTTGCAGAAGATATTCCTCTTAATATAGTGTATGAAGATGACCAGTTGATGGTGATTAATAAACCGCCTGGGCTGGTTGTGCATCCCGGACATGGCAATTACACCGGTACGCTGGTTAATGCTCTTGCCTGGTATTTCCGCGATTTACCGCTGTTTAATACCGACGATCCGCGGCCGGGACTGGTTCACCGGATCGACAAAAACACTTCAGGATTGCTTGTTGTTGCAAAAACTGAACTGGCGAAAAACAGACTGGCAAAACAGTTTTTCGATAAAACCACGAAACGGAAATATATTGCTTTGGTATGGGGTGATCTGGCCGAAGATGAAGGAACTATTACCGGGAATATCGGCCGAAGTTTAAAAAACAGGCAGGTTTTTACCGTGTTCCCTGATGCCGATTACGGAAAACCAGCAGTGACCCATTACAAAGTTCTGGAACGTTTTGATTATGTGACTTTGGTTGAATGCAGGCTCGAAACAGGTCGGACACACCAGATAAGGGTACACATGAAATACATCGGACATCCGCTTTTTAACGATGAGGTATATGGTGGTGATGCTATTTTGAGGGGAACTACTTTTTCAAAGTATAAACAGTTTGTAAACAATTGTTTCCATATTTTACCACGTCAGGCTTTACATGCGAAGACCCTGGGATTTGTACATCCCGTTTCGGGAAAAGAAATGCTGTTCGATTCGGAACTGGCATCCGACATGGCCGAGGTGATAGAAAAATGGAGAAATTATATTTCCAACCGTCCATTAAATTAATGAAAATATGAAGCCAAATGTTGCTGTAATTTACGGCGGCGATTCAGCCGAATTTGTTGTATCTGTTGAAAGCAGTAAGAATGTGTACCGTTCTGTTGACCCTGCTCTTTTCAAAGCATGGAAAGTAATGATGAAAGGCACGGAATGGAGTGTGATGCAGGATGATCAGAAAATTGCAGATGTCGATAAAAATGATTTTTCTTTCCTCTTCAACGGCGAAAAAATAAAGTTTGATTATGCCTATATCATCATTCACGGTACGCCTGGTGAAAATGGCATTCTGCAAGGCTATCTCGATTTGCTACGGATACCTTATTCAACCTGTAATGTCGGAACTTCGGCTTTAACTTTCAATAAATATTTTTGCAGTAGTTTTCTCCGCAGTTTCGGAATAAAAATGGCAGATTCTGTTCTGCTTGGAAAAACAGACACTGTAAATACGGATAAAATTATTAATGAACTTGGCCTTCCTCTTTTTGTAAAACCCAACGCCGGAGGATCGAGTTGTGGTGTCACCAAAGTAAAAACGAAGGAAGAACTGGAAAAGGCTGTCGGAATTGCTTTGAAAGAAGATACGGAAGTGCTGGTTGAACAGTTTATTGAAGGAACCGAATTCACCTGCGGATTGGTTAAACTGGACGGGAAAAACGTTGTATTCCCGCTTACCGAAGTATTACCAAAAAAAGAATTTTTCGATTTCGAGGCAAAATATACAAAAGGCATGACCGACGAAATTACCCCGGCACGTCTTTCCGAAGAACTGACCATAAAATGTCAGGCGCTTTCGTCGGCTATATACGATTTGTGTCAGTGTGACGGAATTGTCCGCATCGATTACATCCTGAAAGACGGCGAATTCTATTTTCTGGAAGTAAACACCACGCCCGGAATGACCAGCACAAGTTTTATCCCACAGCAGATTGCAGCAATGGGTGAAGATTTATCAAAAGTTTTAACCCGGATTATTCACCAAAAATTGAAATAAGAGTTAAAAATTTTTTCTGCTGATAAGAGAAAAAGGGACAGAGGGTCTTCCTTATTTTCATAACTTTGGTATCCCCGTTCAATGAGGGGAAGAATAAATTTGTGGAGCAAGAAAAATGGTCGTACAGAAAAAGACAAATCCAACGAAATTAAATATAGAACAGCTTAATGCCCAGTACGGGAAACTTCCTCCCCAGGCGGTGGATGTTGAAGAAGCAGTACTGGGAGCATTGATGCTCGAACGTGATGCGTATGTCACGGTAGCCGATATTATCGATGTCGGAAGTTTTTACAAGGAAGAGCATCAGAAAATTTTCGAAGTAATTAAATATTTATCGACTCATGAAAAACCTGTTGACCTGCTGATGGTTACACAGGAGTTGAAAAACCGTAACCTGCTTGATGAAGTAGGCGGACCGCTGTATATCACACAGCTTACATCTCAGGTCGCCTCTGCTGCACATATCGAGTTTCATGCACGTATCATCGCCCAGAAATTCATTCAGCGGGAGTTGATCCGTGTCTCTTCGGAAATACAAACCAAAGCTTATGACGATACGCTGGATGTCGACGATTTAATCGATTATTCAGAAACAGAGCTTTTTAAGGTTGCAGAAGGAAATATAAAAAAGGAAACAGTTCCGATTAAACCGTTGTTGCTTGAGGCTTCAAAACTGATGGAGGAGGCTTCGAAACGGGAAGACGGACTGAGTGGCGTGCCAAGTGGTTTTACCGCGCTCGACCGCATTACATCGGGCTGGCAAAAGACCGACCTTATTATTGTTGCTGCCCGTCCGTCGATGGGGAAAACGGCCTTTGTACTTTCAATGGCCCGGAATATGGCAGTCGACCACCATCAGCCGGTGGGAGTATTTTCGTTGGAAATGTCTTCCCTTCAGTTGGTAAACCGTCTGCTTGCTTCGGAAACAGAACTTGGTTCGGAGAAAATAAAAAACGGACGGTTGCAACCGTGGGAGTGGGAACATTTTAACCGGAAACTGAATGTTCTGGAAGAAGCTCCTATTTTTATTGATGATACACCGGCTCTTTCGATTTTCGAATTCAGGGCCAAATGCAGGCGGTTAAAAATGCAGTATAATATTGCAGCAGTTATTGTCGACTATTTGCAGCTGATGACAGCCGGAACCGATACCCGGGGCAGCCGGGAGCAGGAAGTAAGTATGATCTCGCGTTCGCTGAAGGCCATTGCCAAAGAGCTGGACATTCCGATTCTGGCACTTTCGCAGTTGAACCGTTCTGTTGAAGCACGTGAGGGGAAGCGCCCGCAGCTATCAGACCTTCGTGAATCAGGTGCGATTGAACAGGATGCCGATATCGTTTGTTTTATTCACCGTCCTGAATATTACGGAATTACTGAAGATGAGTCGGGAAATTCATTGCTTGGCGTTGCTGAGATCATTATTGCAAAGCACCGTAACGGTGCGGTAGGGGAGGTACAGTTGTCATTTAAGAAAAATCTTGCCAAGTTTACCGATATGGACAGTATCATTTCTGAAGATTTTGAGGGCGGCATACATACGCAAAAATTCGGTTCAAAAATGAACGAAGATCAGGATAACGGTTTTGACGGTTCAATGCCTGTGAATGCAGGTTTTGACCAGGAAGGAGCAGGAGAATTTTCAGGAGCAGGAAATAAACACGATGACGTACCATTCTAAAAAACGCAGCATATTATTCATCCTTCTTTTGTTATTGCTGGGGATTCCCGGCAAATCAATGTCTTTGCTGATTCCGATGGACGATACCCAGCAAAACCATCTTAAAGCGTATGGTATTGCTTACTGGACACTTGAACGGGCAATTGAAGTAAAATGGTTACTGAATTACAGGGGAGGAAGCTTCTTAATTCAGTACGATCAGAATATACAGAACGAATGTATGGTGCGGGGGGTTAGTGTTGAAACTGTTGCTGACGGGCAAGCCGCTAATATATTGGCAGATATTGCACGCGACGATGTCAACGAGGATGCTGTAAGTATGCAGAAAGCCCCGAAAATTGCAGTTTATTCACCTCCGAACAAGCAGCCCTGGGACGATGCGGTAACATTGGTGCTCACCTATGCCGAAATAAAATATGACGTTATTTATGACGAGGATATTTTAAACGGTAAACTTAAAGATTACGACTGGCTGCACCTGCATCACGAGGATTTTACCGGACAGTTCGGTAAGTTTTTCCGGAATTATCAGCACATGCCCTGGTATCAGGAAGAAGTACAGACAAATCAGGACCTGGCCCGGCGTTTGGGTTTTCTGAAAGTATCGGAAATGAAGCTGGCAGTTGTTCGTGAAATATACCGGTATATCGAAAACGGAGGGTTCCTTTTTGCCATGTGTGCGGCAACCGACACGTATGATATAGCGATGGCCGCTGCCGGAACCGATATCTGCGAAACAATGTTTGACGGAGACCCGGCAGACCCGCACATGAATGAAAAACTGGATTTTGACCATACGCTGGCCTTCTGGCATTTTACCGTGGAAAAAGATCCTTTTAAATATGAATTCTCCGATATCGATGTTACAGATACACGTAAAGTACCACAGGATCAGGATTATTTTACATTATTTGAATTTTCTGCAAAATGGGATCCTGTACCAACCATGCTGTGCCAGAACCATACGAACCTGATTCATGGTTTTATGGGACAAACCACTGCGTTCAGGGAAACACTGATAAAGCCCAACGTGCTGATCATGGGAGAAAACAAGGCGGCCGGTGAAGCCCGGTATATTCACGGAGAATTGGGAAAAGGGTTCTGGACTTTTTACGGCGGACACGACCCGGAGGATTACCGTCATCTGGTGGGAGACCCGCCAACTGATTTGAATCTGTATCCGAACTCTCCGGGATACAGGCTTATTCTGAATAACGTATTGTTCCCGGCGGCCAAAAAGAAAAAACATGAAACCTGATTTTCAGCTAGACTGTGTTGATTGCCTCAACAGGATCGAGCCGTGAAGCTGTGAGTGCCGGTAAAAATCCGGCCGCGATGCCGATTATTCCTGAAATCATTAATCCGAGCATAACATTTTCTGCATTCAGATGTATCGACATGTCTGAAACGTTGCTGATAATTACAGTGCCGGTTAAAATCAGTAATAATCCTAAAACTCCGCCAATAAGGGAAAGAACTACGGCTTCAAAAATAAACTGAAGCAGGATGAAGTATTTTTTTGCACCGAGCGATTTCTGGATACCAATAATTCTGGTTCGTTCTTTTACCGATACAAACATGATGTTGGCAATGCCGAATCCGCCGACCAGGATGCTGAATCCGCCAATAATCCAGCCAGCCAGGTTGAAAACCTTGAAAAAAGAGTCGAAACGGTCCGATATGGCGCTGACTTCATTAATGGCGAAGTCGTTTTCCTCCATCGGTTTAAGCCGGTGAATGCTACGCATGATGCCTTCCAGTTCAGAAATAAACTGGTTGCGGTCGACATCGGGTTTTGCCTTTATATTTATGGTTTGTCCGCGGTCGCGGTTCCGTACATCAATCATGGTCATCGCATATTTAACCGGGATGTGGATGCGTTTGTCCATACTGGTACCGAACATATCCTGGCCTTGTTTTTCGTACACGCCGATAACCAGGAATTTATGCCCCGTTATTTTAATGGTTTTTCCTACCGGGTTTATCGATTCAAAAAGCCGGTGACTGATCTCGTCTCCCAGAATTGCCATGTTTGCCCCTGATTTTGATTCCGATTCAGTAAAATACCGGCCGTTGGCAATATTCAGATTCCATGTGTTGATCAGGTCGTGACCTGTTGCCAGTATTTGTGTGTTTTCGGCTCTATTATTTTCAAACTGCACAGTCCGGTTAAAACCGAAAAAATAAACTGCATCTTTTGCTGTTTTCGAGCGGCGGAGAATTTCATCAGCCTCGTCGTACCTGGGAACCGGACGGTTCTGATAGCGCCACCACGGGTACTCTGTTTCACCTTCCGGCGGTGTCCATGGCCATTTCTGAATGTAAACCATATTGTTTCCCAGTGAATTTAAACTTGACCGGATATAGTCTTCCAGCGAATCGATAACAGTGAAGACAGAGATGATGGCAAAAATTCCGATTGTTATTCCCAGCAACGAAAGGAAGGTACGCAGTTTATTTGCCCTGAGCGAACTAAACGCGAATGAAAAACTTTCATATATTAACCGGGCAAGCAGCATAAAATTTATTCGAATTTTTAAATATAGGACAAATCCCGTTATCCCAATATTTCCGTTTTAAAAAATTAGTCTGAAAAATTTTTCTTTGTTACATAGAATTTTGATTGTGAATAAAAAACTTCATATTTTTCCGCCGAAGAAACAAGCTAAATAAAATTTTGGAGGAAGAAAAGTCTGGCTGTTTTACTATCTTTGTCCTCAAAATTCAAAAGTATTATAAATGAGTGACTTAAAAAAAATTAAATCTGCATTAATTTCAGTTTACCACAAAGATAAGTTGGATGAAATCGTAAAAAAATTGAATCAACTTGGTGTTCAGATATATTCCACCGGAGGTACCCAAGCATTTATTGAAAAATCAGGTGTTAAAGTGACCGCTGTTGAACAGTTGACCGGATATCCTTCAATTTTGGGAGGAAGGGTAAAAACATTGCACCCGAAAGTATTCGGCGGAATCCTTACGCGTCGCGACAATAACGGTGATCAGCAGCAAATTGAACAATACGGGATTCCTGAAATTGATCTGGTAATTGTTGATCTTTATCCTTTTGAGGAAACAGTGGCATCCGGTGCCGGTGAACAGGATATTATTGAAAAGATAGATATAGGCGGCATTTCCCTGATCAGGGCTGCTGCCAAAAATTTTAAAGATGTGCTGATTGTTTCATCGCGGGCTCAGTATGGGAAGGTGATTGAACTTCTGAATGAAAAACAGGGTGCAACCTCGGTTGAAGACCGGAAGGAATTTGCACGCGAGGCATTTGCAACTTCATCGCATTACGACAGTGCAATTTTTAATTATTTCAACGAAGGCCCGTCAGCAGAAGTTCGCATCAGCCTGAATGACGGCAAGGTATTACGTTACGGCGAAAATCCGCATCAGTCGGCTACCTTCTTCAAGTTCGGCAATTCAGCTACGCAGGTAACTCTTGCAAATGCTGAAGTACTTCAGGGAAAAGCTCTATCGTATAATAATTTGCTGGATGCCGATGCAGCATGGAAAGCGTGCAGCGATGCATTCTATTCGGTTTCACACATCGAGAATAAAGTAGCTGTTGCCGTGGTAAAACATTTAAACCCGTGTGGATTGGCTGTTTCCGGTAACATTATGAGATCGCTAGAACTGGCATGGGCCGGCGATCCGGTTAGTGCTTACGGCAGTATTATTTGTTTTACCAGTACTGTAACAGAAGAAATCGCTGCATGGTTCAGCAAACGTTTTGTCGAGATTATTATCGCCCCGGAATTTACAGAAGAGGCGCTTGAAATATTGGGGAAAAAGAAAAACCTGAGATTACTGGTTACTCCAGTAAAACCACAAGTGACCGGAGAAAAGCTGTACCGTTCAATCAGTGGTGGCATGCTGGTACAGGATGATGATGAGAAACTGGAAACAGAATTCAAAAATGTTACTAAGATTCAATTCAGTAGTAATAAAATGAATTTGGCCCGTTTCGGTATCACAGCATGTAAGTTTTTGAAAAGCAATGCAATTGCTTTGGTAACTGAAAATGAAGATGGCTCATTTTGGTTAACCGGTGCAGGAATGGGGCAGCCTAACAGGCTTGATAGTCTGCGTCAGCTGACAATACCGCGTTTTAACCTGAAAGAAGGAATTAAGATGGAAGAAGCAGTGCTTATTTCCGATGCTTATTTCCCGTTCAGGGACAATATTGACGCGGCAAACGAATATGGCGTAAAATACATTGTTGAACCGGGAGGCAGTATCCGAGACGAAGAGGTTATTGAAGCCTGTGATGAATTCGGCATTGCCATGATTTTTACCGGGATGCGCCATTTCAAACATTGATGTATATAGTAAAATTCCTTTTTATAAGGACGAGTATAAACGCTGAAAAAAATTAAGATGGGATTATTTTCGTTTTTGACCCAGGAAATTGCTATTGACCTCGGAACGGCCAATACTATCATTATTATGAATGATAAGATTGTGGTCGACGAGCCTTCGGTTGTAACGATCGATCTGAAAACGGAAAAGCTGGTGGCTATTGGTGAAAAAGCACGGCAGATGCAGGGAAAAACGCATTCGAACCTGAAAACAATCCGTCCGTTGAGGGATGGGGTGATTGCTGATTTTAACGCTGCAGAACAGATGATCAGGGGAATGATAAAAATGATCAATCCTAAGTCGAAGATGTTTTCACCTGCCCTGAAAATGGTCGTTTGCATCCCTTCCGGTTCTACTGAAGTTGAAATCAGGGCGGTACGCGATTCATCGGAACATGCCGGAGGACGTGAAGTTTACATGATTTACGAACCAATGGCAGCGGCTATTGGTATCGGTCTTGATGTGGAAGCACCGGAAGGCAGCATGATTGTAGATATAGGCGGAGGAACTACCGAGATTGCCGTGATTTCACTGGGAGGTATTGTAACCAACAAATCGATCCGTATTGCCGGTGACGATCTTACTGCCGATATTATGGAATATATGCGTCATCAGCACAATATAAAAATAGGCGAACGTACTGCTGAAGATATTAAAATAAATGTAGGATCGGCCTTGTCTCAACTTGATGAGCCGCCTGCAGATTATATTATTCAGGGACCAAACCAAATGACTGCACTGCCGATTGAAGTGCCTGTTTCATATCAGGAAATTTCACACTGTCTTGAAAAATCAATCTCGAAAATTGAAACTGCAATCTTGAGTGCATTGGAGCAAACTCCTCCTGAACTGTATGCCGATATTGTAAGTAAAGGAATCTGGTTGGCGGGCGGAGGTGCTTTACTGCGCGGGCTGGCAAAACGACTGACTGAGAAAATAAGTATTCAGTTCCATGTTGCCGAGGATCCTCTGAGAGCTGTGGCCAGAGGTACAGGCGTTGCCCTGAAAAATGTGGATAAATTCTCCTTCCTGATCAGGTAAAACTGTTGAAGGAAGGGCATTCTTCCCGAAAATGAGAAATTTATTACGGTTTTTATTACGGTACCATTCTTTTTTTGTGTTTCTGGTTCTTGAAATCATATCGTTGATTTTAATTTTCAGTTACAACAACTATCAGCGGGTTAACTTTTTTAATTCGGGAAATAATATAATCGGCTCAATTTATGAGTTCAATAACTCAATGGATAATTATTTCCACCTGAAGAGAATAAACGATGAACTCGCCAGCCAGAATTCAGTTTTGCACAACATGTTGCAGGAACGGATTATTGAACGAACCGAAACCCATCGGCAGACAGACAGCCTTACAGGAAAAACTTTTGTCTACACTTCAGCTTTGGTTATTAATAATTCGGTGAACAAGCAATACAATTACCTGACCCTGAATAAAGGTTATATACATGGCATTAAACCGGATATGGGAATTGTTTGCCCCGATGGTGTGGTCGGTGTTATAAATCATGTCTCAAAATATTATTCAACCGGCATTTCATTACTGAATAAGCGCCTTTTTATATCTGCAAAAATTAAACGGAACGGTATTTACGGTTCACTGGTTTGGGAAGGAACGAATTACCGGAAAGCTATTTTGCGTGAAATTCCGATTCATATTCCGGTAACGGTTGGCGACACGATTGAGACAAGCGGTTATTCCACTATTTTTCCTGAAGGTATTATGGTCGGTACAGTTCATAGTTTCGATATATTAAACGGATCGAATTATTATACGATCGACGTCGACCTGTCTACTAATTTTAAGGCAATAAGCTACGTCGATATCATACGGAATATCAACCAGACTGAGATCAGGCAACTGGAAAAAAAGAACGAGAATGATTAAGGAAATAATAAAATATGGATTCATGTACATTCTGCTGGTATTTATTCAGGTTCTGATTCTGAATAACATCCAGTTAAGCGGTTTTATAAACCCGTTTTTGTATGTCCTGTTTATTCTTTTACTGCCTTTCCAAACTCCGACTTATCTGCTTATGATACTGGGCTTTATGATGGGAATGACTATCGATATTTTTAGCAATACGCCCGGCATTCACAGTTCTGCAACCGTATTTATGGCTTTTATGCGTCCACACGTAATCAGCCTGCTTTCGGGACGTGACAGCCAGGATATCGGAATTTCGCCACGCATTAAAGGACTGGGCTTTGCATGGTTTTTAAAATATACAGTTATTTTGGTATTATGCCACCATATATTTCTTTTCTATATTGAAGTGTTTACATTCACTGGTGCATTTTATACTTTACTCCGTTGTTTGCTAAGTTCGGTTTTCTCCATAATTTTGGTGATTATTAGTCAGTATATAATTTTTAAAAATTAGGTTGACAGGTGGATTCGTATTCGAAACGAAATTTGTTTATCAGTTCATTTTTTATCCTGATCGGCGCAATCTTTATATTGAAGCTATTTTATATACAGGTGATCAGTTCGGAATATAAACAATATGCCACGAGGAATATTTTGCGTCCGGAAGTAATCTATCCTGCCCGCGGACTTATATACGACCGCAACGGGAAACTTCTTGTTCAGAATAAGGCAGCCTACGATCTCCTGGTTACGCCGCGTGATGTGAAACCTTTTGATACAACCGAGATATGCAGTATTCTTGATATTGATAAAAAGGAACTGAAAGATGAAATAGCAAAGGCACGAAGCTATTCGAGCTATAAACCTTCGGTTGTTGTGAAACAAATTTCACCTGAAACCTATGCTCCTCTTCAGGAGAAATTATATAAATATCCCGGTTTTTTTGTTCAAACACGTACTTTACGTGAATACCCACGGAAAATTGCCGGTCATGTTCTGGGGTATATAAGTGAAGTTACCCGCGAAGATATTGACGCCGATAATTACTACAAACCTGGCGATTATATCGGTTCCCAGGGACTGGAAAAATCCTATGAAGAATCTTTAAGAGGAAAGAAAGGGATAAACTATTTTCTGGTAGATGTGCATAACCGGAAAAAAGGAAGTTACAACGAGGGGAAGATGGATACGGTTGCCGTTCTCGGGAAAAATCTTATTTCAACACTTGATGCTGATTTACAGGAATATGCCGAGTCATTGCTTCAGAATAAAAAAGGTACGGTGGTCGCTATTGAACCATCAACCGGAGAAGTGCTCGTTTGTGCCAGTGCTCCTTCATATGATCCCAATATGCTGGTCGGCCGTAAACGGGGAACTGTTTATGCACAGCTTGCTTCCGATACATTAAAGCCATTGATAAACAGAGCAATATCGGCTTTCTATTCTCCCGGGTCAACCTTTAAATCAATCGATATACTTATTGGACTTCAGGAGAAAGTTCTTACTCCGGAAACAGAGTTCTATTGTTCCGGTCCGGAATCAAAACCGATAAAATGTACTCATTATCATACTCCTCATGTGAACGCACATATCGGCATCAGGGAATCGTGTAATCCTTATTTCTGGAATGTATTTCGTTTAATAATGAATAAATATCCGAAGACCGAAACGAGTTATAACGTTTGGCGGGACTATGTGATGAGTTTTGGCCTGGGACAAAAAATCAATCATGAACTGATTGGACTTGGACCCGGACTTGTACCTGAAAGCACATATTATAACGGGATTTACGGAAAAGGACACTGGAGTGCACTGACAATACGGTCGCTGGCTATCGGGCAGGGGGAATTGTCGGTTACACCGTTCCAGATGGCCAACATGGTGGCTGTAATAGCTAACCGCGGATATTATATCGAACCTCATTTGGTAAGGGAAATTCAGGAAAATGAGAATGAATTACAAAAACTTGAATTTCCGAAAAAACAATGTGCAATTGATCCTCAGTATTTTAACGTACTGATTGACGGGATGCAGGCAGTGGTGGAAGAAACTGCTTCAAGTTCCAATATTGTCGTCGACAGTATTACAATCTGCGGAAAGACCGGTACCATCCAGAATCCTTCTGGTATGGGGGCCGATAATTCCGCTTTTATTGCATTTGCCCCACGCGAAAACCCGAAAATCGCTATTTCTGTTTATATAGAAAATGGCGTTTGGGGGGCACGGTATGCAGCTCCTATTGCAAGCCTGATAATCGAAAAATACATAAGGGGGAAAATATCACCTAAGCGTAAAGGCCGAGAACAGCGAATGATGGATGCAAACCTGTTAAATCCGCATCAACCTAAATAATAAAAAAAGTGGCAAGAAGAAATAACGTTTGGGCAAATCTTGATTGGGTGACTGTTTCAATTTACCTGCTGATGATGTTTTTGGGCTGGATAAATATTTATGCTGCCGTATATAACGATGATCACCAGAATATTTTTGATTTCAGCCAGCGTTACGGGAAACAGGCAATCTGGATTTTAGCATCGGTGATTATTGCGATTGGTGTTGTTATTGTCGACTCAAAATTTTATGTCACTTTTGCCTATCCGATTTATGCTTTTGTTCTTCTCATGTTAGCCAGTGTCCTCGTTTTTGGTACTGAAATAAAGGGAGCACGCTCATGGTTTCAGGTGGGGAGTTTTGCAATACAGCCTTCTGAATTTGCGAAACTGGCAACGGCTTTGGCTTTGTCGAAATATCTTAGCAGTTACGGATTCAAAATGCACAGTTTTAAATCGTTATTCATGGTCGGGGTCATTCTGCTTTTGCCTGTAATGTTTATTTTTCTTCAGAATGATACCGGCTCAGCCCTGGTTTTTTCTGTGTTTGTATTTGTATTCTACCGGGAAGGATTGACGGGAACCGTGTTGTTTTTTGTTTTTTTATTTGCGATTCTTTTCGTTCTTACGTTGGTTTTGTCACCTGTTCAAACTGTTTTTATACTCGTTTTCGGGGCTTTTATTGCCAGCTTGTTTTTAATAAAGAATTACAGGGACAGCATGCGTGGTCTTGCAATCATAATATTGGCATACAGTCTTTTATGGGGAGTAAATTATTTACTGAAACTGGAGTTTGAGCCTATGAATATGCTCCTTTTTTCTCTTGCCGTTTCAGGTTTGATTTTTGTAATTTATGCCATCCGGAAAAAGGTGCGGTATCTTTTCCATATTATCGGCTTTTTTATCATTTCTTTATTTTTTGTCCTTTCTGTCGATTATGTTTTTCACAATGTTTTGGAAAAACATCAGCAGTCGCGTATTAACGAGTTGTTAGGTATTGAATCGAATCCGCTTGGAGCCGGGTATAATGTAAACCAGTCGAAAATTGCGATTGGTTCGGGTGGCTTTTGGGGCAAAGGTTTTTTGCACGGGACCCAGACTAAGTTCGATTTTGTGCCGGAGCAAAGTACCGACTTTATTTTTTGTACTGTAGGCGAGGAGTGGGGGTTTATCGGTTCCTCCGTTGTTATCTGCCTTTTCCTGATTTTATTTACCCGGTTGATCCGGCTTGCCGAAAAGCAACGGACAAAGTTCAGCCGTATTTACGGATACAGCGTGGCTTGCATCCTGTTTTTTCATTTTGCCGTAAATATCGGTATGACAATAGGCCTTGCCCCGGTTATTGGAATTCCGTTGCCTTTTTTTAGTTACGGGGGATCTTCTCTTTGGTCTTTTACCATTTTATTGTTCATTTTTTTACGCCTCGATGCCAGTCGGTTCGAACAACTTGGTTATTAATGCATCACACTGATCAACCACAGAGGTTACTTGCATTTCCCCGGTTTTTTTTATATATTCGGTCGGCTTTTCAGGGGGATCTTTCATAATGTATAACCTTTTAGGGCAATTTTCAGGTTATAATCTTGTTGTGAAGATATCATTACCCTCCTTTTGTTAGTCGTGAGTATTAATCTTTAAAATTGAATGCTATGGATTACCGTGCATATACATTAAGTAATTTCAGGGACATACCACAGATTTCGGCATTGTCTGAAGAACAGAAATTTGTGATTGACGTAGTAGGTACCGTTCTCCCCTTTAAAACAAGCAGTTATCTTGTTAACGAGTTGATCGACTGGAATAATTTTGAAAAAGACCCTTTTTTTATTCTGAATTTTCCTCAAAAAAAGATGTTATCGGAAGAACATTTCAGCAGAATTGCAAAACTGATAAAAAATGGTGCCGATAAAATGGAAATCAGACAGGTTGCCAACCGGATCCGGATGGAGCTGAACCCTAATCCGGCCGGACAACAATACAATGTGCCCGAATTGAATGGTAAACGTTTGAACGGAATTCAGCATAAGTATAAAAAGACCATGCTGGTTTTTCCTGCACAGGGACAAACCTGCCACGCATTTTGCACCTTCTGTTTCCGCTGGCCTCAGTTCGCTTTGAATGACTATAAGTTTTCGATGAAAGATCCCGAAACAATGGTGAAATATATGGAGGCTCATCCCGAAATATCCGACGTGTTGTTTACAGGCGGTGATCCGGCAGTAATGCGTACCAGTCATTTCGAACAATACTTTAATGCCATTCTTCAGTCAAAAACTCATCATGTCCGTTCAATCCGCATAGGAACAAAAGCTTTAACATACTGGCCTTACCGGTTTATAACAGACAAGGATGCTCCGGATTTGCTTGCCCTGTTTAAAAAGGTAATTGCCCACGGAATAAATATTTCAGTAATGGCACATCTGAACCATCCGAGGGCGTTGGAGACCGAGGCCGTAAAAGAAGCCATCAGACGGTTACGGGCAGTGGGGGTACAGATACGTTCCCAATCGCCTATTATGAAAAATATAAATGACAGACCGGCGATCTGGACCGAAATGTGGCAAAAACAGGTTAATCTGGGAATTATTCCTTATTACATGTTTATTGCACGTGATACAGGAGCCCGGGATTATTTTGCAGTTACGCTCGAACGTGCCTGGAAAATATATACGGAAGCTTATAAAAATGTGAGTGGATTGTGCCGTACCGTAAGAGGACCATCCATGTCGTGCAGTCCGGGCAAAGTACATGTGGTAGGCATTACCAGGGTACGGGGCGAAAAAGTATTCGTACTGAAATTTATACAGGCACGTGACGAGCAGTGGGTAAACCAGCCCTTCTTTGCAAAATATGATCCTCATGCGATTTGGATTACCGATCTGGAACCGGCTTTCGGAAAAGAGGAATTCTTTTTTGCAAATAAACTGAAGCGTAATTCCGCATAAACCGGGAATTGCCTTTAGTGTCGGGTGAACCTGTATCTTTTAAATTTCTTCGGAGAAGTTGAATAATTCTTTGGGAAAATTTATCACAAAGTATTATAAGATTGAATCTTTTTAATTGGGAGACTCCTGCTGTTGTACTATCTTTAGAATTCAATAATGTAAAATACAATGAATAAAGTTGTTGCATGTGGAGAATTACTCTGGGACCTCTTGCCGACAGGAAAAGTGCTTGGAGGTGCATCTGCCAATTTTATTTTCCGGATCAATTCGTTCGGAGATGAAGGAGTACTGATCACCCGAATAGGGAATGACGAACTGGGGCGGGAAGCCCGGAAAATAGTGACCGGGATAGGTCTTTCTGACGAGTATGTCCAGACCGATCCCGAATTCCCGACAGGTACCGTTGATGTAAAAATTGATGAGGAAGGTATTCCCGATTTTACAATTATCCGCGATGTGGCTTACGATCATATAGAGCTTTCATCCGAAATGATCAGACAGGTAAAAAAGGCCGATTGTTTGTATTTCGGTACACTGGTGCAACGTTCCGAAACTTCGGGAAATACGTTGCATGAGCTGATCCGGGAATCTGACCATGCCGTCAGGTTTCTGGATATTAACCTGCGAAAAGATTGTTATACCACGGCCACTGTCAGGGAAAGCCTTTCTGCTGCCAACATTCTGAAGATTAATGATGAAGAACTGCTGAAGCTGAAACAACTGCTGGGATTACATTGCAGCGAACTTCAGAATATGGCAGGAGAACTTGTTTCCATATATCAGCTTGATCTGGTACTGGTGACTCTCGGAGCAAAAGGTGCTTTTTTTGTCAGTAATAAAAGCGAAGTTTATTATTCAGCCGGTTACAAAGTAGAACTGGTGGATACCGTAGGTTCCGGAGATGCCTTTTCAGCCGGTTTTGTGCATTCGTACCTGAACGGAAAAAGCCGGGCGGAATCGCTTGAGTTCGGAAATGCCTGCGGGGCTGTGGTTGCCGGTACAAAAGGAGGAACCGAGCCTGTCTCAAAAGAAGAAATTATCCGTTTTATTCAGCAACCGCACGAACGAATAAGTATGTAATCCGGGGATTACCTCCACGTCGACAAAAAGAAGTTGTCACCCAACAATTATTAAACACGAAGACACCAAGCCACAAAACATTGTTTTATAAATATTTATACTTTGTGGCTTGGTGTCATGTTTAAAACTGTTTTTTTATTTTTTGCACAGTCTCGTTTATAAGTTTGCCGATTATAATTCCCGTATCCAGATATTTCTGTAACTAACCGGGTTACCGTGATCCTGGAGAATCAGCGGAGCGGGTCCGTGTTGTACAATGGTATATTCAGGAATTCCGATGTACTGGGTCGGGCCGCGCATTTCTGTATTGTTCTGTACCAAAACTCCATTTTGCAGAACCGTTACACGCGGTTTGGTAAAGTAAGAACCGTCTTTGTTAAAACGGGGAGCCGTATAAATAATGTCGTAGGTCTGCCATTTTCCGGGGCCGGTACAAACATTTACAAGAGGAGCGCTTTGTTTGTAAATACTGCCGGCCTGCCCGTTACGGTAAGTCCGGTTGTGATAGTTGTCGAGCACCTGTATCTCGTATAATCCCTGAAGGAAAATGCCGCTGTTTCCACGTCCCTGGCTTTCGCCGACAACTTCTTCGGGTGAACGCCATTCAACATGCAGCTGAAAATCTTCGAACTGACGTTTGGTTTGAATGTTTCCTGCACCTTTTACCACGGTGGCAATTCCGTTTTCCCATTTCCATCCGGGAACTTCCCCTTTGTCGTTTGTCCATTCATAACCCAGGTCGATTCCTTCTCCCATTAAGATGATTGCATCCGACGGCGGGTCCATTGGCGTTTGTCCCGGATCGACAGCAGGTACTTCCGGATCCCATATTTCGGTCATCTCCGGAATCATCTTCACTTCTTTCCGGTCTTGTGCTACCGAAGCAAAAGCTATAAAAAGAAGCATAATGCCTAAACAAATTTTTGTGTTCATTGGATTAATAATTTTAGTAGTATGAAAAAAGGCCGGCAAAATTATCCGGCCTGAAAATTACAGATCAAGTTCTTTCATAATCTCATCGATTTTCTCATCGGCTGCTTTTTCCAGCTTGTAATAATCGCTGCGGTTTTTCATTTTTCCCGCAATCTCGAAATAGAATTTAATTTTCGGTTCTGTACCGGAAGGACGTACCGATATTTTTGTCCCGTCTTCGGTAAAGAATTGCAGAACATTGGAGGTTGTTTTCTGATTAATTTTCTTTTCCTCTCCTGTAATAATGTTTTTTTCTGAAAGCTGGCTGTAGTCTTTTATGATTTTCAGCTTCGAGCCGCCAAGTTCCATTGGCGGATTTTTCCTGAAATTCACCATCATCTGTTCAATTTCTTCTGCGCCTGTTTTTCCTTTACGGATTACATATTTCATTTTTTCGCGTGAATAGCCATATTCAAGATAAATATCCTGTACCATTTCGAACAGCGATTTTCCCTGGTCTTTTGCCCATGCTGCTATTTCGCCCATCAGGGAGCAGGAAGAAACTGCATCTTTGTCGCGGACAAAACTTGCCGGCATAAATCCGAAACTTTCTTCGCCGCCGCCGATGTAGTTTTTTTGTCCTTCGAAATCCCTGATTACTTCAGCAATATATTTGAAACCGGTATATACATCGAAATATTCCACATGGTTCCGGCGGGCTATTTCAGCAATAAGTTCGGTTGTTACGATGGTTTTAACGATGAAGTCATTACTTTTCAGCATCCCTTTTTCTTTCCGTTTGCTGATGATATAGTAAATGAAGAGAAGTGCAGTCTGATTCCCGTTCAGGATTATAAATTCGCCTTTGTCGTTTTTTACAGCCACGCCAATCCTGTCGGCATCAGGGTCGGAAGCCATTACCACGTCTGCGTCAATTTCTTTTCCTTTGGTCATTGCCATTTTCATGGCTGCAGGTTCTTCCGGGTTAGGAGAAACGACTGTCGGAAAATTGCCACTGACAACATCCTGTTCCGGTACGTGTGTTATGTCGGTGAAACCAAATTTGTGCAGTGCTGCCGGAATAAGTTTTACCCCTGTTCCGTGGATAGGCGTATAAACAATTTTCAGGTCTTTATGTTTTTCGACCATTTCCGGAGAAATGGAAACCGTCTTTACTTTTTCAAGGAATTTTTTGTCGGTTTCGTCACCGATGATTGTAATGAGTTTCTCGTCGCCATTGAATTTTATGTCACTTGCCTTTACCTTTTCAACTTCGTCGATAATATTTACGTCGTGAGGTGAAACCACCTGTGAACCATCACTCCAGTAAGCTTTGTAACCATTGTATTCCTTCGGATTGTGTGAGGCGGTAAGAATAATCCCGCTCTGACAGCCCAGTTCGCGGATCGCAAACGACAGCTCAGGTGTTGGCCTCAGGTTGTCGAACAGGTAAACTTTAATGCCGTTGGCTGCAAATATTTTAGCACTGGTTTCCGAAAACAAACGGCTGTTGTTCCGGCAGTCGTAACCGATAGCCACCTTGATTTCCGGTAGATTTGCAAACTCTTTTTTCAGGTAGTTGCTTAAACCCTGTGTGGCAGCACCTACCGTGTAGATATTCATCCGGTTTGTTCCTGCACCCATGATACCGCGCAGTCCGCCGGTTCCGAATTCGAGGTCCCGGTAAAACGAATCGATCAGTTCGGAAGGATCATCGTTTTCCAGCATTTTTTTTACTTCGGCCTGGGTGGCCTTATCGTAAACATCGGTCAGCCATCCGGCGGCCTTTGCTTTTACCATTTTCAATACATCATCATTCATGGCACTATTTTTTATTTCTGAAGTAATTAATCAAACTTGCTCTCCAATAAGGAATTTCAATTTCAAAAGTACGTTTAATTTTCGATTTGTCCAGTACGCTGTAAGCCGGACGGGGAGCGGGAAGTGGATACTCTTCTGTGGAAATGGGCACTACGTTGCAGGAAATGCCTGCGATATCCAGAATTGCTGTTGTGAAATCGTACCAGCTTGCAACACCTTCGTTTGTGTAATGGTAGATTCCCGGAGCAAAAGTCTTTTCCCCTTTTTCTACGGATGAGATTATTGTTAAAATCGCATGGGCAAGGTCGGCTGCATTTGTCGGACTGCCGATCTGGTCGGCCACGATACGGAGTTCGTCACGTTCGTTTCCGAGACGGAGCATGGTTTTGACGAAGTTGTTTCCGAAGGCCGAATACAGCCATGCGGTGCGGATAATCAGGTTTTGCGGGTTATTTTTAAGGCAAAGTTGTTCGCCTTCCAGCTTTGTTTTTCCATACACCGACTGAGGGCATGTCTCTGTCTCTTCTTTGTACGGGCGGTATGTTTTTCCGTCGAAAACATAATCGGTGGAAATGTGGATTATCCGGCAATTTATTTTCGTGGTCTCTGCAGCAAGGATTGAAATTGCCGTTGCATTGAGCAGCCGGGCTTTTTCTTCGTCGGCTTCAGCTTTGTCAACTGCGGTGTAGGCCGCACAGTTTACCAGGTATTCAGGCTTTTTTTCAGAAAGAAAAGCGTCAACAGCTTTGGCGTCTGTAATATTGAGTTCGGCAACGTCTGTAAAAAAAAATTCAAAATCAGGAAAATGTCCGGCGATTTTTTTTATTTCAGAACCTAGTTGTCCGTTTGCGCCGGTAATAAGTATTCTGGTCATTTTTCACGATATATAAAGTTCATTTTCGCATCGTCTAACAAGGGGAGAATTTTATCTTTTTCTGAAACAATAGCTTCTTTTTTATCTATAAGCCAGTCTATTCCCAAAGCGGGATCGTCGTAACGGACACCGCCTTCCGATGCCGGGTTGTAAAAATTATCGCATTTGTATGAGAAAATGGCGTATTTGCTGAGTACTGAAAAGCCGTGGGCAAATCCTTTCGGGATGTAAAACTGTTTTTTGTTGGTGGCGCTCACTTCCACTCCGAACCATTTTCCAAACGTAGGGGAACCTTTGCGCAGGTCGACAGCCACATCGTAAACAGTTCCGCGGATAACACGGATGACTTTTGTCTGGGCATAAGGTTCCAGTTGGTAATGTAGTCCCCGGATAACCCCGTGGTGGGATTTTGATTCGTTGTCCTGAACAAACTGGTAAACCAGTCCCTCTTTTTTAAACTTTGATTCGTTGTAACTTTCAAAAAAATAACCTCTTTCATCCGCAAAAACCCGGGGTTCAAGAACGAAAAGTCCGGGAATAGGAGTCTCTATTATTTTCATTTTTCCTTTATTTTTTAGAATGACAAAATTTGGTTGTTGGCCAGTTTTATCAGGTATTCTCCGTATTGATTTTTTTTCAGCGGTTCTGCCAGCTTTAATAGCTGTTTCCGGTCGATATATCCTTTTTTATATGCAATTTCCTCTATACATGAAACTTTCAGACCCTGACGTTGTTCAATCGTTGCAATAAAATTGGAAGCCTGGAGCAGACTGTCGTGCGTGCCGGTGTCGAGCCATGCAAAACCACGCCCGAGAAGTTTAACACTCAGCCGTCCTTCTTCGAGATAAAGCCGGTTCAGATCAGTTATTTCCAATTCGCCGCGGGCCGATGGTTTCAGGTTTCTGGCTTTTTCCACGACATCATTACTGTAAAAATACAGTCCGGTAACTGCATAGTTCGATTTCGGCTTTGCCGGTTTTTCCTCGATTGAAAGGACCTTCCCGCTTTGATCGAACTCGGCAACTCCGTATCGTTCCGGATCGTTCACATAGTAACCGAAAACAACGGCACCGTCATCCAGACCGGCAGCGGCTTCAAGTATTGTTCTGAAGTTATATCCGTAGAAAATATTATCACCCAGGATCATGCAAACGTGGTCGGAACCGATAAATTTTTCACCGATAATAAATGCCTGGGCCAGACCGTCGGGCGAAGGCTGGATGGCATATTCGATCCGAAGGCCCAGCTGGTTGCCGTTATGCAACAGCTTTTGGTAGGTACCAATATCTTCCGGCGTTGAAATGATCAGTATGTCGCGGATTCCGGCCAGCATGAGCACCGAAAGCGGGTAATAAATCATCGGTTTGTCGTAAACCGGAATTATTTGTTTCGAAATAGCCTGGGTGAGCGGATACAGCCGGGTACCTGAACCTCCTGCGAGTATTATTCCTTTCATAATGTTTTGGGCTTTATTTTGTTTGCTGATAAATAATGGTCGAAATATTCAATCGTTTTTGTTAATCCTTCTTTCAACTGAATTTTTGGTTCCCAGCCGTTCAGTTTTTCACGGGCCAGCGAAATATCCGGCTGCCGCTGCGACGGGTCGTCTGCCGGTAAAGGAAAATATGCAATTTTTGATTTCGAGCCGGTAATATCCAGAATATTCTGAGCCAGTTCGAGCATGGTAAATTCGTTCGGGTTTCCGATGTTAACCGGGCCGGTAAAGTCGTCCGGAGTATTCATCATGCGAATCATTCCTTCCAGCAGGTCGGTTACATACTGAAAACTGCGGGTTTGCAAGCCATTGCCAAAAATACTGATGTCTCTTCCCTGTAAAGCCTCTATAATGAAATTTGAGACCACTCGCCCGTCGTCGGGTTCCATTTTAGGACCGTACGTATTAAAAATCCGTATGATTTTTATTCTGACATCGTTTTTAGCATGATAGTTCACAAAAAGTGATTCGGCACAACGTTTCCCTTCGTCGTAACACGAACGGATGCCGATTGGATTTACATGTCCCCAGTAACTTTCGGGTTGCGGATGCGTATTCGGATCGCCGTACACTTCACTGGTTGATGCCTGCAATATTTTTGCTTTTACCCGCTTTGCAATGCCCAGCATATTAATTGCTCCCATTACGGAAGTTTTTATCGTCTTTATCGGGTTAAGCTGGTAGTGAACAGGAGAGGCAGGACAAGCCAGATTATATATTTCGTCTACTTCGATATAATAAGGCATGGTTACGTCGTGTCGGACTAATTCAAAATACGGGTTATCAAGTAAATGCACAATTTTTTCTTTTCGCCCGGTGAAAAAGTTATCGAGACAAATTACTTCGTTTCCTTCACTGAGCAGTCGTTCGCATAGATGAGAGCCGACAAAACCGGCACCCCCTGTCACCAAAATTCGTTTCATATTTTAATATTTACAGATAACAGAGACGGAGTTTTTTTTAAAATTTAAAAAACTATTGCTTTCCTTCCGATGCTATAGTAGGTGAAGCCTTCTTCCCGCATTTCTTCGGGTTCGTATATATTCCGTCCGTCGAAAATCAGTTTGTTTTTCAGAAGTTTTGCAAGTACCCTGAAATTCAGCACTCTGAACTCGGGCCATTCGGTAATCAGGATAAGGGCATCGGAATCGACACACGCGTCATATTCATCTTTTGCATAGGTGATTTTATCTCCCAGTATTCGTTGTGATTCGTGCATGGCTACCGGATCATAGGCAACAACTTCGGCTCCGGCTTTCAGCAGTTGGTCAATAATTACCAGGGAAGGAGCTTCACGCATGTCGTCGGTTTTCGGTTTGAATGCCAGTCCCCAGAGTGCAAATTTTTTACCGGCCAGGTTGTTTCCGAAGTGTTGTTTTATCTTCCCTGACAATACCGATTTTTGCCGGTTGTTTACTTTCTCAACAGCCTTCAGTATTTCAAGTGAATGACCTTTTTCATCACCGGTACGAATCAGCGCCTGTACATCTTTCGGGAAGCACGAACCGCCGTAACCGATTCCGGGATAAATAAAATGGTTCCCGATACGGACATCGGAGCCAATGCCTTTACGAACCATCGTTACATCTGCACCAACCACTTCACACAGGTTTGCAATATCGTTCATGAAACTGATTTTTGTTGCCAGCATCGAGTTCGCTGCATATTTTGTCATTTCAGAGGAAGCAATATCCATAAAAAGGATCGGGTGTCCGTTCAGTAAAAAAGGTTTATACAGACGTTGCATTACCTTCATGGCCCGTTCCGAATCGGTACCGACAACAATACGGTCGGGCTTCAGAAAATCAGCTACTGCACTACCTTCTTTCAGAAATTCAGGGTTCGATGACACATCAAACGGAACGTTACAGTTTCGTTTCTGAAGTTCGCCGGCTACTGCGGCTTTTATTTTATGCGATGTTCCGACAGGTACCGTACTCTTGGTAACTACAACCATGTAGTGGTCGAGGTTGCGACCTACTTCACGGGCAACGTTCAGTACATATTTTAAGTCGGCACTGCCGTCTTCGTCGGGAGGTGTGCCTACTGCAATGAAAACGGCATCGGTATCTTTCAGGCTTTCTTCAATTTTCGTGGTAAACGATAACCGGCCTTTTGCAATATTCCGTTTGTAAATATCGCTTAACCCAGGTTCATAAATAGGTATTTGTCCGTTGTTGAGCATGTCTATCTTTTTTTCGTCGATATCCACGCAAACCACATCAACCCCGGTTTCGGCAAAACAGGTTCCTGAAACTAATCCTACATAACCTGTTCCAACAACTGATATCTTCATTTTATATTTTTATTTTTTGTTTGATAAAGTTATAAATAAACTTTCACTCTGTCTTACAAATGTATTCCGGCAGGCAAAAACTTCTTGCGAAAATACATGTTTTGTCCTGTAAAATGTATGAAACGATACACTTTTTGATCAGCATTTGAATCACTCAACTGATCCGAAAGGAAGAAACAGCACCCTTAACGAGGGGTGGCTTTCGGTGGTATAAAATGAAGATTGTAATTTAATTTTTACTTTTTTCAGAACGAAGTTTGCTCCGTTTAAAACTGTATGAGAAATAAATAACAAAACCTATCAACATCCATATAATCAGTCGTTCCCATGTTTCAATCGGCAAAGCAATCATCTGGGCTGCACATATAATAACTCCGGCCAGGGGAACCCATGGTACCCAGGGCGTTTTAAACGGTCTGGGCAGATCCGGCCTTTTCACCCGCAATACGATAATTCCGATACATACAATAACAAAGGCCAGAAGAGTGCCGATTGAAACCAGCTCGCTCAGTATATTAATCGGAAGAAGTCCGGCAATGACTGCCGAAATGCCACCTGTCAGTAAGGTTGTTACATAAGGAGTATGAAAACGGGGATGTACCTTTGCAAAATTTTTCGGGAGTAAGCCGTCTCTTGCCATCGAAAAGAAAATCCGGGGTTGCCCCAGCAACATGACCAGAATAACAGAACTTAGTCCGGCAATTGCACCGATTTTAATTAAAGGACGAAGCCACATCAGCGTTTTCCCTGCCTTGTCGATCGCCAGAGCAATAGGAGCGGCCACATTTAATTCCTTGTAATTAACCATACCCGTCAGAACAGCTGATACAGCTACATACAGAACTGTACAAACAACCAGCGATCCCAGTATACCGACGGGCATATCCTTCTGTGGATTTTTGGCTTCCTGGGCAGCAGTTGAAATTGCATCGAAACCAATATAAGCGAAAAAAATTACGCCGGCTCCGGTTAGTATGCCGCTAAAACCAAATTGTCCGAAAGTTCCTGTATTTTTCGGGACAAACGGAACCCAGTTCGATGTGTCGATATGAGAAATTCCGAAGCCGATAAACAGGAGAATTACGGCCAGTTTGACAATAACGATAACTCCGTTGAACCGGGCCGATTCCTTAATTCCTATAATCAGCAAAGCGGTAATCATGATGATGATAAATACTGCCGGAAAATTCACCAGATCGCCGGTAAGTACCCATCCTACTCCTTTTATATGGTCAAACGGAGCATCACAAAGCTGCGATGGAATATTTATTCCGAAGTCTTTCAAAAAGCTGACCACATATCCCGACCACCCAAGAGCAACAGTCGATGATGCAAAAAGATATTCCAGAATCAGATCCCATCCGATCAGCCATGCAAAAAATTCTCCCAGAGTAGCATACGAATACGTGTAGGCGCTGCCTGCAATGGGAATCATTGAAGCAAATTCGGCATAGCACAGACCTGCAAATACACATCCTATAGCTGAGATGATAAAAGAAAGCACCAACGCGGGCCCTGCATGATTGGCGGCAGCTGTCCCTGTCAGTACAAAAATACCTGTCCCGATAATAGCCCCGATTCCCAAAGCAATCAGGTTCCATGATGTTAGTGCCTTTTTCAGGCTGCCTTCCGGCGAATTGGCTTCTTCTTGCAGCGAGTCAATCGACTTGGTGCGGAATAATTCCTTGATCATCTTTTTTGTTTAATTTGAAGTGTCACAAATCTAATTAAATGGCTGAAAAAATAGTATATAAAGTGTTTTTTCATTCGGAGAGTTTTCTAAATGTTAACATTTTTGCCAGGAAAGCTTTCTAAATGACAGAAGAAGACTGCTCCGGATTTCAGTCAGGACCGTAGCTTTGACTGAGACCGCTAAAAAACTCATTGAAAGTCTTTGATATATATCAGAATAGTTTTAATTTTGCCGCGCTATTTGGTAAATATAATGTCTAACTTATTAATTTTTTGAACATTACATGACAGAATTACAAAACGAAAGCCTTGAGCAGAAGGAAACACCCGAAGTACAGGAAACTGCCAAGGCACCTGAAGAAAATGTTGCTGCAGAAACAGAAACAAAAGATGTTGCTGCCGAAGAAGTAGCAGAAGTAAAAAAAGAGGAAACTGTTGCCGAAGAAGCAACTGACGAGACTGGAAAAACAGAAGAAAGTGCCGGTGAATTTGACTGGAGTGCATTTGAAAAAAATGACACAACCACCCCTGCCCACACCGAACTTGAAAATCTTTACAACAAAACCCTGACAACTGTTCAGGAAAAAGAAGTTGTGGATGGAACAGTAATTTCAATGAATAAACGTGAGGTTGTTATTGATATCGGTTATAAATCGGACGGTATTGTCAGTCTGAATGAATTCCGGTATAATCCCGACCTGAAAGTGGGTGATAAAGTAGAGGTTTACATTGAGAGTCTTGAAGATGTAAAAGGACAAATGATTCTTTCGCATAAAAAAGCCCGTGCAATGCAATCGTGGGAACGTGTTAATACGGCTCTCGACAACGACGAAATTATTAAAGGATATATCAAATGCCGCACGAAAGGTGGTATGATTGTCGATGTATTCGGAATTGAAGCATTCCTGCCAGGGTCACAGATCGATGTGAAGCCAATCCGCGACTACGATGTTTTTGTCGGGAAAACGATGGAATTTAAGGTAGTAAAAATCAACCACGAATTCCGTAATGTTGTTGTTTCTCACAAAGCGCTTATCGAAGCCGAGCTTGAACAACAGAAGAAAGAAATCATCTCGAAACTTGAAAAAGGACAGGTACTTGAAGGTACTGTTAAAAATATTACTTCATACGGCGTATTTATCGATCTTGGCGGTGTTGACGGATTAATCCATATTACCGATCTGAGTTGGGGCCGTATTTCCCATCCGAGCGAAATTGTTGAGCTGGATCAGAAACTGAACGTGGTTATCCTTGATTTTGACGACGACAAAAAACGGATTGCCCTTGGTTTGAAGCAGCTTACTCCTCATCCGTGGGATAGCCTTGATCCTGACCTGAAGGTTGGAGACAGGGTTAAAGGAAAAGTAGTTGTAATGGCCGACTATGGTGCTTTTGTCGAAATTGCACCGGGAGTTGAAGGCTTAATTCACGTATCGGAAATGAGCTGGTCGCAACATCTGCGCAGTGCTCAGGATTTCCTGAAAGTTGGTGAAGAAGTAGAAGCTCAGATTCTGACTCTGGATCGTGAAGAACGTAAAATGTCGCTGGGAATCAAACAACTTCATCCGGATCCATGGCAGGATATCGATACGAAATTCGGAGTCGGTACAAAACATAAAGCAACCGTACGTAATTTTACCAATTTCGGCGTATTTGTTGAAATTCAGGAAGGCGTTGATGGTTTGATTCACATTTCGGACCTGAGTTGGACGAGAAAAATCAAACACCCGTCAGAATTTACTTCAATCGGTGCTGAAATTGATGTAGTTGTTCTTGATATTGATAAGGAAAACCGTCGTTTGAGCCTTGGTCACAAACAACTGGAAGAAAATCCGTGGGATGTGTTCGAAACAATTTTCTCTGTTGATTCAATCCACGAAGGTACAGTTGTCGAGTTATTTGATAAAGGTGCGACCATTGCCCTTCCTTATGGTGTTGAAGGTTTTGCAACCCCGCGTCATCTGGTAAAAGAAGACGGAACGCAGGCCCAACTCGACGAAAAACTCGATTTCAAAGTAATCGAATTCTCGAAAGCAGCAAAACGTATCATCCTTTCACATTCACGTGTGTACGAAGATGAAAAGAAATCGGAAGAAGCTGCCGCCAGAAAAACTCAGACCAAATCGACCAAAAAGGCTGTTAAACAGGTAAAAGACAATATCGAAAAAACAACTCTTGGCGATATTACTGAACTGGCTGCACTGAAATCGCAGATGGAAGCTGACGAGAAAAAGTAATTTGAAAAAAGGTATGGATAAATCCATAAGAATTTCATAAATTGCATTTATGGATTTTGAAATTATAAAACAGGCAAATTATACGAGGGTAAAAGTCCTTAGCGACAAGCTTGACACGAATAATGCACCCGATTTAAAGTCAGAATTGGTGATGACTACCGGGAAGGGCGAAAAGAATATGATTCTTGATGTCAGCAAATGCCGCTATTGTGATTCGTCGGGGCTGAGTGCTATTTTGGTAGCTAACCGGCTTTGTGAAGATGCCGGCGGAATTTTTATCCTTACAGGCCTGCAACCCGATGTGGAACAAATTGTCCGGATTTCGATGCTTCATACGGTACTTACTATTACAAAAACCCCGGAAGAAGCAGAGAAACTGATGAATGAAGATGGGCAACCGGCAAAGAAATAAAGCCAATGCCTTTCGAACTGACCATATTGGGGAGTAATTCAGCTTTACCTATATCAAACAGATATCCGACCGCCCAGGTATTAACTATACCCGGGCGGTTTTTTTTGATCGATTGCGGAGAAGGAACCCAGGTGCAATTACGCAGAAACCACATTAGCCTGGCCAAAATTGATCATATCCTGATTTCACATACACACGGAGATCATATTTTCGGACTAATCGGACTGATTTCAACAATGGTACTTCTTGGCCGGAAGAATGAACTGCATATTTATTCGCATTCCGAACTTCAGCATTTTATCCGGTTCCAGCTCGATTTTCTGTATCATCAGGAAATTCCGTTCCGGCTTGTTTTTCATCCGTTAAGTTATAAATCGCCCCAGCTTATTTATCAGGACAAAAAAATAGCAATTACTTCTTTTCCTTTAAAACACCGCATTGCAACCTGTGGCTTTCTTTTCAGGGAAATACCTAAATTGCCCAATTTGAGGAAAGATAAGCTGGAAGAATATAAAATACCGATCCGTGAACGGCAAAAAATAAAGGAAGGCGCCGGTTTTATTTTGCCGGACGGGAACGAGGTGCCGAACAGTGAATTGGTTATACCTGCCAGTAATCCATGTAGTTATGCTTTTTGCAGTGATACGGCCTACCATGAAGAGATTATTGACACAATCCGTGGCGTTGATCTTTTGTACCACGAAGCAACTTTTGCTGAAAACAATAAGACTCTTGCTGAGCAGACTTTCCATTCAACGGCAAAGCAGGCTGCCACAATTGCCCTGAAAGCAGGAGTGAAGAATTTGATTATCGGCCATTTTTCATCCCGTTATAAAACTAGTTCCGTATTACAAAGTGAAGCCCGTGAAATTTTTCCGGAGACTTATGCTGTTGAGGACGGGGATGTTTTCAGGATAAATAATTCAGTAATCAGTTTCAGCAGGAGTGAAAAAACAAAAATGTTTTAATTTTTTCTTGTTTTTCGTTCTGTTTGGCATCTGATTTTGCCGGTTGATGGAATGATGGTTAAATCTTTTGTATTTTTGGTTCATTCTGAATATCGGGAGGTATATGATCGGAAAGTATAAAATCGACAAAGCCCTGGTGAAACAGTTTGCCAATGGTGATATGAAAGCTTTTGATAGTATCTATTCTGCGTTCAATCATAAATTGCAAAAATTTATTTTTTCGCTGATAAAAACAGAATCGGATACGGAAGATCTTATACATGAGGTGTTTGTGAAGGTTTGGGAGAACAGAGGGAATATGAAGAACCATAATTCATTCGATTCCTATTTATTTACGATAGCTTATAACACCACTATTAGTTTTTTAAGAGAAAAGGCAAAAAACACACAGTATATTGAATATGTGAAGTCTGTTCAGATCGGGACAGAAGAACCTGATTTTATTGAAGAAGTCAATAGTGAAGAGCTTAACGATAAGATAAACAGGCTGATAGAAGAAATGCCTCCACGGCAGCGTGATGTTTTTAAACTGAAGTATTTTCAGGATTATTCGTATAAAGAAATAGCTGAAACATTGAATATATCAGTCAATACGGTTGAAAACCATATTGTTAAAGCACACAAATATATTAAAGAAAACATGGGGAAGGCTTATTTGTCAATTCTTCTTTTTATTCATCTTTTTTTATAAAAAAATTAAATCAGGAATAGTGGTTTTCTGATTTTTTGCGTCTAACGTATAGTTTGATTGATTTTGTATTATTCAAATGCCTGATTATCTGTATTGATTCTTAGGCAGGCGGGAGATAAAAAAATGAACAGGAATCTTCTGAATAAATTTATCGCTAATAAATGTACATCAAGTGAGATTGATGAAGTTTTCGATTGGTTCCGGAAAAGCCGGGACAAAGAACAAAGTAAGGCCGTATTTAAAAATTATTGGGAGGATACTGAAGTCACAGATATCACTGATGGTGAATTTGAGCAAAGACGATTGGATCAGATTCATCATGCCATCAATTTAAGTCAGTCGGAGCGGTTGAGAAAGGGTAAAATTCGTTTCTTTACTGAAAGAAATTTTTCTCGTGTCCGAATTATTTCAAGAGTTGCAGCTGTCCTTTTACTGCCGGTTTTAACCTTATTTATTTATATCCGATTCTTTCAGCCTGAAATATTTTCCATGCTTTCCATGTCACAGGAGTATGAGATTGTTTCACCTCCCGGCTCGCGAACTCAGTTTGAGCTATCAGACGGAACGAAGGTCTGGTTAAATCATGGGAGTAAGATGGATTATCCTCAACGTTTTACGGGCGATTCAAGAATAGTGAAGTTAACAGGTGAAGGGTATTTCGAAGTTGCTCACAACAAAGCAAAACCATTTATTGTTGAAGCCTCAGGTCTGGCTGTAAAAGCAGTCGGAACAGCTTTTAATGTGAAGGCATATCCGGACGACACCAACATTGAAACGACCCTGGAATCAGGGAAAGTAATTATTTTGAAAAATATATCCGGTAAAAAACCGGAAATATGTGATATGAAACCTGGACAGCATTTTATTTTTAACAGCGTTTCCAATAAATATTCACTAAAAACCGAAAATCCAGCCAAGTATGTTAGCTGGAAGGAAGGCAGGCTGATTTTCCAGGATGATCATCTGGACCAGGTGGCCGAACGGTTGTCTCGTTGGTATAATGTAAAAGTAACCCTTAAGGATTCAGAACTCAGCTCGCTAACATACACTGCCACTTTTGTCGATGAAACACTCGATCAAATCCTTGAAATGCTTGAGTTTGTGACGCCTATTTCATATACTGTTTCAGACAGGCATAAATTGCCCGACGGAACATTCTCGGAAAAAGAAATTTTAATCTGTAAAAAAAAGAAAGGAATGAGAAATTAGCTAATTGTGGAAAATGAACTGCTTTAAGAAAGCAACAGGGAAATGCGCCACATCTCCCTGTCGGTTTAATTAAAAAACTCTTAAAAAAGGGTTATTTCTAAACTTAAAACAATACAAAAGTATGAAAAAAAGGATTTGTTTCGTCCCGGGGGCGAGAAATGCGTGTATTACGCGAAAAATTTTATTAACTATGAGGTTAACAGCTTTTTTACTATTGCTTACTGTTATTCAGGTGATGGGTTTTGAATCCTATTCTCAGGAAACAAAAATTTCCCTGAATTTCAAAAGTACTTCGTTAAAAGATGTACTTGCATCAATTGAAGACGAAACGGATTATTATTTTCTGTATAGTTCTGCAATGATTGACGTAAATCAGAAGATTGATGTAGCTGTTGAGAATGGAAATATTTATGAGGTACTGGATAAAGTTCTTAAAAACACGAATATTCAGTATACGATAAAGGGCAGGCAGATTCTGTTGTCAGAAGGTGGTGCCCGGAACAATCTTTTCGGAAACGGGCAGCAAAATATTTCTGTTTCCGGTAAGGTAACCGACTCATCCGGTTTCCCGTTGCCTGGCGTTTCAATTGTTATAAAAGGGACAACACTGGGAATTATTACCGACGCAGATGGAAAATATATGCTGGGGAAAGTGCCTTCAAATACCACTCTGGTTTTTTCCTTTGTCGGAATGAGGACTGTGGAAATAGCTGTTGAAGGGAGAACAGAGATTAATGTAGTTCTGCAGGAGGAAACAGTTGGCATTGAAGAAGTGGTAGCTGTCGGCTATGGAACAGCAAAGAAAAAGGATTTAACCGGTTCTATAAGTACTGTCGACGGGAAGTTGATGGCAACGCAATCTACTTCTTCTGTAACAAAGGCATTGGAAGGTTCTATTGCCGGTCTTCAGGTTTCATCGGTTGACGGACAGCCGGGATATGATATGGGAATCCGGGTACGTGGTGTCGGTTCTGCAAACCTGAACAGTTCAGGTGCGTTAATTGTAATTGACGGTGTCCCTGCCCAGACCGATAACCCGTTGTCAACAATCAACTCTTCAGATATTGCCAGCGTAACCGTATTAAAGGATGCTGCTTCCACTGCATTGTACGGTTCGCGGGGTGCGAATGGTGTTGTCCTGGTTACAACAAAAAAAGGACAAAATGGTAAAACAAATATATCATTCTCCGGTCGTTGGGGAGTGAATTCGGTTGGACCGTATAAACTGGGAAAAATTGACAGCGCCAAGGACTATTATGAGTATGCCTGGCAGTCGATATATAACTCCTACCGTTATGGCGTAAACGGAACTGGTGCCCCTCAAAACTGGACGACCAATGTAAATAATCCGAATTATTCGGATGAAGACGCCAGTACATTTGCAAGTGAACATTTGTTTAACTATATCAATAAGGAATCATCATTCGGGCGTAATGCGTTGGGGAACTATATGGCCTATTCCGTTCCGGGGGCAGTATATGAACCGGATGGAACAAGTACAAGTTCCAGTGCGGCCATGACGGGTGCCTACCTGATCAATCCGGATGGGAAATTGAATCCGAATGCCAAATTGTTGTATTCTGATAATTTCAGTAATGAATTACTGGAAAATAATTTCCGTCAGGAATACAATGTTTCGGCGAACGGTGGCAGCGAAAAAATGGACTACTTCGTATCAATAGGCTATTTACAGGATCCTTCGTATATCAGTAATTCCAGTTTCGACCGTTACAGCGGACGTACGAATTTAAATGCAAGGCTTTACGACTGGTTAAAAGTAGGAGCCAATGTTTCATATTCACGTACATCTACCAGTTTGATGGCAACAACATGGTCACGTAACCCTGGATCCAATGTCGGGAATGTATTCCGTTTTATCAATGGTACTGCTCCTATTGTTCCGGTGTATGCTTATAACGAAAATGGTAGTCGCAGACTTCAGAATGACGGAACTTATTATAATTCGACGGAGGGAAGCACTTATTCTCCGTTTGGCACAACACGAGCCATTTATGGCAGTACCAACATTGTTTATTCCATGAAACATGACGTACGCCAGGAAATAATGGATGTATGGAATACCCGTTCCTATGCGGAAGTATCTTTTTTGAAAGACTTTAAGTTTACTGTTAATTTTTCGTTGGATAAGGAGAATTTTAATCAAACCAGATATGCAAACAGTGTAACCGGCGCATACAGTAAAGATATAGGTGGTATGTATAAAGTCATGTATGATGTGAAAATTATCAATGCCCAGGAAATGCTGAGCTATAACAAGGATATACAGAAACACCATATCGATGCTATTGCTGTTCACGAATACAACGACTGGGAAAAAGAACAGCTTTCATGGGGTTCCAGTTACGAATTGATTCCGGGCTTTTTGTCGAGTTCAAATTTTGTAGGACGGTATACAAATGTAAAAGGACTGGGCACTCCTGGTTACGGGCATGACATCGAACGTATGGAAAGTTACCTGGGACGTGCAAATTATATCTATGATGAGAAGTATTATCTCTCTGCTTCTGTCCGTGCCGATGGTTCCTCCAAATTTAAAAATGACCGCTGGGGAGCTTTCTGGTCAGTTGGTGGTGGATGGCGTATTTCTTCTGAAAAGTTTATGGAACCCACAAAATACTGGCTGAGCAATCTGAAGCTTCGCTCCAGTTATGGTGTGATCGGTAATTCGAATGCAATCGGCAGGTACAGTGGTTACCGTACATGGGGTTACGGGGCAAAATATACAGAGACTTCATCCGGTACCGGAACTCCCAATGGTACTTATACCTTGAGTGTCGGAGGTTTTGTGAATGATGCCCTGACCTGGGAAAATACTAAAACCTTCGACTGCGGTATCGATTTTTCACTCTTTAACAGGATTAACGGAACATTCGATTTTTACAACCGGGTAACTGACAACACCTTTTATAACCAGCCTGTAAATTATCTGGCTGTAGGGCAGCAAACACTTCAGTCGAATAGTGCCACTCTTCGGAACAGGGGATTTGAAATTGAGTTGGGGGCTGATATTATCCGTACAAATGATTTTACATGGAATGTTACCATAAACGGAACACATTATTCTACTGTTTTAACAGATGTGCCTGATGGATCTATCCCTGAAATCACCGATGGGCTGCCTGATAATACATATGAAGCAAACGGGGAAGGCTGGTCTGTTACCGGTTCCGGAAATGCAGCAAGCGGACAATTTTATTTGCGTGGTGTAGGGCGCGACTGGTATAACCTGTGGATCTATAAATATGCAGGTATCGATCAGGAAACAGGTCTTCCGCTTTATTACCACAGGGTAACATCCGACGATGTCTCTGCCGGTACTTATTCGGGAGCAAAAACAGGCGATGATGTGAAAGTAAAAAATTACAATCAGGCTTCCAAATATGAAGTAGGCAGTGCTATCCCAAAATGGATCGGAGGGTTGACTACGACTTTCAAATACAAAGATTTTGATTTAACAGGGGTACTGGCTTACCAGTTAGGTGGTAAATTTTACAGTGTGGAATATGGTAACGGATTATATTGCAGTGGATACAATGTAAATTATAACCTGGGTGCCCTTTCAAAGGATCTGATTAACAATACATGGACCCCGGAAAATAAAAAAGCGAAATACCCGATGCAGTGGTTTAACGTTTCTAATTACGATGGTTCAACCTTCGGCTCCTGGAAATATACAGACATGGCCTTGTTCTCTGCCTCTTACCTGAGGGTGAAAAATATAACCATTGGCTATACTGTACCGAAACATTTATTGTCGAGGTTAGGAGTTGGTAGCCTGCGTATTTATGCCTCAGGCGACAACCTGTTTATGATTTCAGCAGCAAAAGGGGTAGATCCGAGCATGTCGCTGACAGGTGGAATGGAAGTCGGGGCATATACTTATCCAACAATGCGTACAATCTCTTTTGGGGTTAATTTGGATTTATAATTTAATAACCTTTAAAATTGTTTGAAAGATGAAAAAATATATTATAAGCATGTTAGTTGCTGCAGCTTTCGGGTTTATTTTACCCTCGTGTAACGATAAACTGGATGTTGCGCCCCCAAACAGTCTGACAGATGAACAAATAGAGTCTATTCTGGCTTCCGGGGATGAGGATAAAATCAGTTTGATAATGAGTAGTCTGGCTGCCGATTTGGATGCTAACTTCCGGTTGAACAGCAGCGTTTTTTCAGGATTCGGCAGCAATCCTTTAAACCCGATACAGAATCAGGACTTGTTTGATGATTTGCGTTGTAACGATATTGTGTTGGGTGAAGCAACATTAGGTTCAAGCGGAACTTACCAGATTTTTTATAACATAGATCCGAGTTTTGAACCGTGGCTGGCTTCCAACCGTTCTTACAACTATTCTTGGTGGTTGCTGGCTGCAACTCCTCATACAAATGCAAATAAGGTTTTAGCCTATCTTAGCCCTGAAACAGTAGAAGCAAGCGGAAGTAACTCGCTGAAAGATTACCGCGCCCGCTGCCTGACTGTTCGTGCCTACGGGTATATGTTGCTGATGGAACGTTACCAGAAAGCATATTTGCAGGGAGGTAAAGACGGAAAAGGAATGCCGGTTTATACCGAATATGGTGTTAATGACCCGGTTGCTCCTTCCTCTGCAACAGAAACTTATGATTTTATTAAAAGTGATTTAGACGAAGCCGTTAAGTTGTTCACTGAATCGGAGATCGGTGAAGGTGGAGACGGATATACGGTCGGAACAACCAACGACATTGATTGCGCTGTTGCTCAATTCTTACTGGCACGTGCCTCTTTGTGGACAGGCGATTATGCAACCTGTATTTCTTCCTGCCAGGCTATTTTGTCACATTATTCCGATTTGATCCCGGAAAGTGCTTATGGTATCCAGAATTCCCGTACCCGTGCTTTAGCCGCAGGTACCGACGATGAAAAAGCTGATGACAATGCATTTGCTTGTCTGGATGTAAACCCTGAATGTATATTAGGCTGGACCGACGGAAACGGGGCACAGACTTACCAGTACAGCAATTTCAACTGTTTTGCCGAAGGCAACGGAGGACTGGGTGAATATTTTATGCGTATGGATAACCGGTTATATGAAAAAATTGCGGATAATGACTTCCGTAAAGGCGTTTTCCTTTCCGATACTTTGACTTACGTTTATCCGACAGATGAAACAAGTCAGCTTCTTCCCAAATACACAAATCTGAAATGGGGAGCAACCATCGCATTGCAGCAAACAGCCCGGAACAGCAATATTAACTGTGACTATTGCTATTACCGTACTTCCGAAGTATTGCTGATGTTGGCCGAAGCACAGGCTTCATCCGGAAAAGATTCAGAAGCTAAAAATACACTGAATGAGTTACTGGCTGCACGTACAAAAGACGGAGCTGCTACTCTGACCTGCGATAATTATCCTTCCATGTCAGGTATGTCTGCTCTGGATATGGTTAAATTGCAGTGGCGGATTGAAATGTGGGGTGAAAACGGCGACGAATATTCGAACAACAAACGTTGGGGCATTGATGTCGACCGTACAGGTTCTGCTATCCACTGGTCTAGTGGGAAAACTTATACGGCAGAACACATGACATATGAAATTCCGATTCAGGAAACATCAACAAATGGTCATTGGAATGATTAGTTAAAAGAGAATTCATGGAAAAGGGGAATGCCTTGAAAACAGGTGTTTCCCTTTTTTGTTAAAATACAGCGTATGAAAAAATGGTTCGGTTTTTATGTATCTATTTTGTTTGCAATTCTTTTTTCCGCTTGCAGCAAGAACAATGATATTCCTGAGGAAGAATCTGTTTTTAAGGTAGACAAGGATACGGTTTCTGTGCCTGACGATTCTTTTGTTAAAATAAAGGTATCTGCTTCGCCAGCAACCTTCTGGAAAGTTAATGATCCGGGTGTTTCCTGGTTGACGATTTCTCCTGAAAGCGGAACAGGAGATGGCGAGATTACATTAACTGTTTCAAAAGCAACATACAGGGAAAAACGGGAAGCCACTGTATCTCTGATGACTGAAGAAACTCAGACTGACGTTTCCTCGAAAACAATCAGAATAAATGTGACAGGTGAAATTCCGAATGTTGCACCCGAAACTCCGCAGAATGCTGTTTATCCGGCAAACGGGGCAAAAGATATTGCTGAAGTTTATATGCGTTTGCAGTGGACCGATGCGATAGACCCTGACGGAGATAAGGTTAGTTATGTCGTTGAATATTCTGCAGACCAGAGCACGTGGAAAAAAACGAATTACGACGCGGAAACTTCTTCCTGTACGTTTTATTCGAAACTATCGGCTAATACCACGTATTACTGGAGAGTTACAGCTAAAGATATTTTCGGTGCCGAATCGCCTGTAAGTTCAGTGTTTTCGTTCACAACAGCAACCGATATGGCATGGAAAGACGGCGAAGTGCGTTTGTTTCAGAATAACGGAAACGGCAGTACTGACGCTTTTACCCTTATTGTTACGGGTGACGGTTTTACCAGCGAAGATATGATTGCCGGCGGAGGCTGGGAAAGTATGTCGCTTACAGCTATCAACGGATTGTTTGAAAATGCCGAACCTTATAAGACATACCGTTCTTATGTCCGGGTTTATCGTATTGCGGCAGTTTCTGCCGGGTCCGGTATCTCCGAGCATCAGTCCGGGGATCAGACAGGCGTTTGTACAAAGGTGGTCAATACCAAATTCGGTACCATGTACGATAACGTTTCTTCCAGTGCATGGACCGGTTTGTTTGACAATCCCAGCCCTTCGACAGGCGGTTGCTTCGATAAGGTTTTTAATTGGGTCGATTCATGTCTGACTGTACAAAATATTCATGTGGAAAAAAATTATGCAGTACTTGTTTTGCAAAATGTATCTCATTATAACGGATCAGTCAATTATTTCTGGGACAACGGGAAAAACCGGACCATGGGATTCGTTTGTCATAGTACGGGAACTATCGGCACTCAAACTGGTTTCGAAAATGTAGTTGTTCATGAAATCGGGGGTCATGCTATCGGTCATCTGGCCGATTTGTACCAGACATCTCCAACTGCTACGATTTCTGATGCAAAGAAAGCTGCTACAATACAGTATCAGTCGCATGGATGGTACCAGAATGTGGATGTTTCCGGCGATAAAACCAAGTGTCCATGGTCAAATATACTTTCTTCTGCAGAGTCTTCCGTTTATTATTCCAGAGTGGGCTATTTCGAAGGAGCCCGTTCTGTCGGGAAAGGGATCTGGCGTGCCGAATACGATGCTACCTGCATGAACGACAACCGTTTCTATTATGATGCAGCAAGTCGGTATACGATCGTTAAACAGCTAAAGGAGTTTGCCGGCGAAACGTTAACATGGGCTGAGTTCGTGAATAAAGATTATGATCACGGCAATGCAGTCGTGTCTGTAAAAGAAGCGAAGATTCCTCTCAATGCGCCACTGTTACCTGAACCTGTTATCTGGGACAGATAGAAACGAAGAAAGTCATCAGGTAATTATTTTTTTTATGTAAGTTTGGAAAAATCAAAAAAACAGATATGCTTTTAAAGAAGAGACGTTCAGTAGGCCATATTATTTTTTCAGGACTTGTTCTTTTCCTGTTGCTGGATATGGCAGTTTCGTCGTGCACACCACACGGACAGCGAAATAGTAAGTACAGGGTAATCCACAATAACGATGGTACGGATGCCCTGGGTAATTTCTGGTTTCATAAACGTCCGCTCAGTGTGGCCGATTTGAATGCCTATGTCGATACGGTTGCCCATTCGCAGGTAACAACCTTTATGATGTGCAGCGGCAGCGATTATCCGTATTATCGTTCAAAATACAGCCGTTTGTTTTGCGACGACCAGAACGGAAAATATGACTGTGGCAGCGATACAGCAACCTATAATTTTTTTAGAAAATTTTACCTGAATTTTCTGAACCTGGAAAAAGAAGGAACCGATTTGATTACTGCTTCTTTAAAACGGGCAAAAGAGGACGGAATGGAGGCCTTTATCACTTACCGGATGAATGACTTGCATTTTAATGATACAACTACTCATTGTCCTCTTCTCTATTCCACTTTCTGGTATAGCCATCCCGAATATTGGATCAACGATTCCACACCGGGCTGGAATGCTTCCCGTGCCCTGGATTTTGCGCACAAGGAAGTACGTGACCACAAACTGGAAATGATCAGTGAGCAACTGGATAAATACGGTGACGTGATTGATGGGTATGATCTCGATTTCATGCGTTTTATCGTTTATTTCAAAATGGGAGAAGGGCGAAAGAATGCACCTTTAATGACCCAACTGGTGAAGGATATTCGGGCCAAAGCAGATGCAGTTTCTGCCCGGCGTGGTAAAAAAATACTTCTTTCGGTGAGGGTTCCGCCAACCATTGAAGCCTGTCTTGACAAGGGGCTGGATATTCAGGAATGGCTTCGGCAGGGGCTGGTCGATTTTGTGAGCATTGGCGTGCACTGGCGGGGAAATACTTCGCTTCCTGTGGCTAAATTTATAAAAGATCTGGGCCGGGATGATATTCCGGTATATGCGTCGATTGACGATGGCGGATTCCGTCCCCGTGAGACTTATTCACACGGGATGTTACGGGGAATGGCTTCTCATATTTTATCGCAGGGAGCCGATGGACTGTACCTGTTTAACCAGTATTACGGAGAATACAATTCGACATACAACGGTCATATTCATCTTGAAGACGGCGGCCAGGTTTGCAGGGTAATCGCTCCTCTGTTGCTTCAGGAAATGGGCTCGCTTGAAACCCTGAAAAACCGGAATAAAATATACTGTTTATGCGATGACAGCTCCGATGCCTACGGAGTGGTTGTGGATTCGCCACTTCCTATGCAGGTCGATGGGGACAAGGCTTCGGAGGCAGCTATTTATATTGGCGATGATCCGAAGGAAACAGTGCCGGAGGAAAGTATTCTCTTTTTCAGGTTAAATCGTGAAACTGGCTGCGAAATATCGGTCAACGGCCAGAAACTGACCGAAGAGGAACCGTCATATCCACATCTGTATGACCGGGAAAAGGGATTGGCTCCCGGAGAAAAGGAATATGCTTTCCGCATTCCGGCAACCTGTCTGAAACAAGGAAACAACATTGTTTCTTTCCGTTCGCTGAATGGAGAAAAAATAATGGTAAAACGGGTGGATGTAGCTCTGAAATATGGCGATGTACAGACACATGGCTATTTTTGATTGTCACTTCCGGGTATGAAAAATTTTTTCGGAACCCGGTATTTTTGAAAGAGAAGAGGCTGCCCCCAAAGGGGAATAATATTCTTTTTAACGCTGAACAATTCTGCGAAAAACTTTAGGTGACTTCTATGTTGAAAATCAAATAAAACTAATATTGCTGATACTGAATTTGTTATACGATAAGCGTGATGAGTTGATAGTATCCGGATGGGCAGAGAACCCATACTTTCAGTATTTCAGTTGGGAGACCCATTTTCGGTGGACGATGCCTTGTACCCCCAGGGTCAGCGCATTTAATTGCAAATTAAATGCGCTGACCCTGGAAATATTTGCTGCTTCTTTTTTTAGATTGATTTTTTTTATACTTTGCGCCCCCGAAACGGAGAGTTGCCGGAGTGGTCGATCGGGGCAGACTCGAAATCTGTTGATCTGCTTATGTGGATCCGGGGGTTCGAATCCCTCACTCTCCGCCAGAACCCGAAGATATAAGGCGGAAAAATAAGACAAAACCCGTAAAATCAATGTTTTACGGGATTTTTGTTGTTCGCCCAGCATGTATTCAGTCTAACGGGTGTAAGTCCTTGGCACGCCCGATGGCGGGAAGTGCGCAGCCAAAGACAAGGGTGTCGGTCGAGAGGCCGAATCCGAAGGAAGTCGGCGGCAAACGT
>Ga0183096_1000319_pt1 | contig 73643 bp, 44 predicted proteins | sample Biomet5_FD_127791 | JGI IMG/M metagenome (GOLD analysis project Ga0183096, IMG submission 127791) | Microbial communities from bioreactor (seeded with sewage sludge) at LBNL, California, USA - Biofuel metagenome 5 (version 2) (version 3) | ecosystem: Engineered > Bioreactor > Anaerobic >... | reverse complement strand
ACGTTTGCCGCCGACTTCCTTCGGATTCGGCCTCTCGACCGACACCCTTGTCTTTGGCTGCGCACTTCCCGCCATCGGGCGTGCCAAGGACTTACACCCGTTAGACTGAATACATGCTGGGCGAACAACAAAAAAGGCTCCTTTTTGCAGGAGCCTTTCTACAATATCATCGAATAAATATTTTATTCCGATAGAGCATAACGAACAAAAGCTGTTACCGTTAAATCTTTATCATTCGATTTCAGGTAATCAGCAACCGTCTGTTTGCTTTCTTTAATGAATGCCTGGTTTAACAGCGTATTTTCCTTATAAAATTTCTGCAGGGCACCCTGTGCTATTCTATCGAGCATTGCTTCCGGTTTCCCTTCCATCCGAAATTTTTCCCTGGCAATTTCCAGCTCTTTGGCAACCACTTCTGCCGGAACTGAATCTTTGTCGATAGAAACAGGGTTCATTGCTGCAACCTGCATAGCTATATCCTTTGCAACCTGCCCGTCGACATTGGCTTTATTGAAACCGACCAGGGCAGCAAGTTTGTTTCCGGGATGAATATAAGCAACAACCGATTCTGCTTTTATACCTGAGAAAAAAGGCAAATCAAGTTTTTCACCAATTATACCGGTTTGTTCCAGTACCTGTGCTTCAACGGTACGGCCGTCCATGTCCATTGCTTTAACAGCATTAAGATCAGCGGCATTATTGGTAGTTGCAAGGTCAAGAATTTTCCCTGCAAATGAAATAAATCCTTCATTTTTAGCTACAAAGTCGGTTTCGCAGTTCAGTACGATCATACAACCAGACTTCTTATCCGCGGTAACTTTTGCCAGAACTACTCCTTCAGTTGCTTCCCTGTCGGCCCGTTTACTGGCAACCAGTTTCCCTTTTTCGCGAATAATCTCGGTTGCACGTTCGAAATCTCCGTTAGCTTCGGCAAGGGCATTTTTACAGTCCATCATGCCGGCTCCGGTTGCTTTACGCAACTTCATTACATCTGCTGCACTAATTGACATTTTATTTCGTCTTTTTTATTGAATACTTTTTTTACTTCTTTTTCTCGTCGTTGTCTTCAACTTCAACTTCAGCTTCAGCCTCATCGTTCTCTTCTTCCACTTCTTCAGCTTCGTCGTTGTCTTCGGCTCCCTCTTTTTCCCGTTCAGCTTTCCGTTCAACCATTCCTTCCTTAATTGCTTCAGCCATTACCCCTACAATCAGTTTAATTGACTGGGAAGCGTCGTCGTTTGCAGGAATTACAAAATCGATACCTTCCGGATCAGAATTGGTATCAACCATTGCAAAGACGGGAATACCCAGACGTTGAGCTTCGCGAACTGCAATTTTTTCTTTCAATACATCGACAACAAACAAGGCTGCAGGCAAACGGGTAAGGTCGGCAATACTTCCCAACACTTTTTCCAGTTTGGCACGCTGACGGGTAATCTGTAATTTTTCGCGTTTCGACAGGTTATCCCAGCTGCTTTCTTTCATCAGCTTGTCAATCGACATCATTTTTTTAACCGCTTTACGGATTGTCGGGAAATTGGTAAGCATACCACCCGGCCAGCGTTCAACTACGTAAGGCATGTTTGCACCGCCCACCAGTTCGGCAACAATGTCTTTTGCCTGTTTTTTAGTGGCGACGAATAAAATTTTGCGGCCCGATTTTGCAATTTGTTTCAGGGCTCCGGCAGCTTCGTCGATTTTTACTGCTGTTTTTTGAAGATCGATAATATGGATCCCGTTTTTTTCCATAAAAATATACGGGGCCATGTTAGGGTTCCACTTTCTTTTCAGGTGGCCGAAGTGTACTCCGGCATCCAGTAATTCATTGAAATTTGTTCTTGGCATCTTTTTACTTTTTTAATACTTGTTTCTTTTTTTCAAAAGCAACTGCTCAGTAGTTCCGGCCTGGCCGGAAGTCTCAGCAATTTAGATCCACAGCAAAATATTTTTGTGATAAAAATATTAACGTTTTGAGAATTGGAATCTCTTACGTGCTTTTGGCCGGCCTGGTTTTTTACGTTCAACCTCACGGGGATCCCTGGTTACAAAACCAGCATGCTTTAATTCGGGCCTTGATTCAGGATTGATCTTAATCAGGGCGCGGGTAATTGCTAAACGCATTGCCTCAGCTTGTCCTGAAATACCACCGCCATCCAGATTGGCATTAATGTCGTATTGTCCGGTAACACCTATCAGGTTCAGTGGTTGCTGAACCATAAACTGAAGTATTCCATCCGGAAAATATTCTTTAAGATCTCTTCCGTTAATCGTGATATTTCCTTTGCCTTCACTGATGTAAACGCGTGCAACAGCAGCTTTCCTACGTCCGATCGTGTTAACTACTTCCATTGTTGTTATTTAATTGTACTTAAATCAATTACTTTGGGCTGCTGAGCTTCTTGCTTGTGCTCAGGACCTGCATATACTTTCAGGTTTGTAAAAAGCCTGCGTCCCAGACGGTTTTTAGGCAACATTCCTTTCACTGCTTTTTCAATCAGTCGTTCCGGGTATTTTGCCAGAATTTCCGACGGTGTTTGTTTCCTTTGTCCGCCCGGATAACCTGAATAACGAATATAAATTTTATCATTCAGCTTATTGCCGGTTAAACGTACTTTTTCAGCATTGATGATAACGACGTTGTCGCCACAATCGACATGCGGAGTATAGCTGGGCTTATTCTTACCTCTCAGAATTTTAGCTACTTTACTGGCCAGACGTCCCAACGCCTGATCAGTAGCATCAACAACAAACCATTCTTTTTGAACCGTGGCTTTATTGGCCGATACGGTTTTATAACTTAGTGTATCCACTTGTTCTTTTATTAAAAATTAAACACTAAATCCGCAATTCGTAAATTTTCAATACCAGCATTATTCGGAATTTACCGGCACAGCATCTGTCGGTAAGAATTATAACACCAATATTTACAGTCGTTTACAAGAACTGCGCGAATGAACAATAATCGGGACTGCAAAAGTATTCCTTTTTTTCAAAAATCCAAGTGGAAATACCAGTCAATTTAAATTTAACGGAAAGATTTTCAATAGTTAGAATAGAAAAGCCGACCTTCAGAAAAATATAAGACTTTGATTTTGCCCGAATAATTTTATTCTTTGTTTTGCGTTAGTTTTACAAATCGCTTACAAAATGATTATGAATACGGGAGGAAAAAAGGAAATCCACAAAAAATTTTATTTCTTTTTGCTGATCGCAACAGCTGTTAGTCTGCCTTCTTCGAAAGCGCTGATGAGCATCCTTCCTTTCGTACTTTTATTCAACTGGTTACTGGAAGGGCGTTTGAAAGAAAAGCTGAATCTTTTTTTTAAAAATCCGGCGATATGGCTGCTTCCATCCGTCTTTTGCCTTTACCTTGCAGAACTTCTCCGCACCGACAGCATGGAATGGGGCATTATGGATGTAAAAATTCAAATTCCTTTGCTGATTCTTCCTATGGTTATCGGAACATCATATCAGCTGAATTTCAGACAGGTAAAAACAATTATCCTGTTTTTCGTGGCAGCCGTTGTTGCTACCAGTTTTTGCAGCACTTATGTATGGCTTGGTTTTTCAGGGAAAGAAATACTGGACGTGCGCGACATTTCCCTTTTTATCTCACACATCCGGTTTGCCCTGCTCGTTAACATTGCCGTTTTTTCACTGGCATGGTTCGTCTTTTACCGCAAACTGAACACACCGCGAAAAGAAAAAACGATTTATATGATCGTACTTGTCTGGCTGGTTCTTTTCCTTTTTATTCTGAAATCGGTCACCGGCATTGTTATTTTTATTGTCACGCTGCTGGTTCTTGCATTCTGGCTTTCTTTTAAAGTCCGTCATGTTATACTGCGTTTTTCCATTTATGTGTTTTTATTAATGATTCCGCTGTTTATCGGAGCTTATCTTACCCGGAGTATCAACGATTTTTACCGCATTGAAAAAATATCGCCGGAACAACTGAACAGCACGACAAAAAAAGGCGCCCGTTATTCAAACGATCTAACTAACAAGCAAATAGAAAACGGTCATTATGTATTTCGTTTTATTGCTGATGATGAGCTAAGGCAGGCATGGAACCAACGCAGCCAGTATAACTATGACTCCACATATACAGTTGGATTCAATAAATTCACCTTGTTTCGCTATCTGACCTCGAAAGGTCTGCGGAAAGATGCGGAAGGTCTGTCCCGATTAAACGATACCGATATTCATAATATAGAAGAAGGAATACCCAATTACCTTTTTGCAAATAAGTATTCGCTGAACAACCGGATTTATCAGACCATCTGGGAGTTCAATGAGTATAAAAACGGAAGAAGTCCGGCCGGAAATTCAGTGGTACAGCGAATTGAATATTTTAAAATTGCATGCCAACTTATCAGCGAACATTTTTGGTTTGGTGTCGGTACGGGCAGCTACTTTCCCGCGTACCAGAAGAAATACGACGAGCACCCGTTTTTTCATGAACAAAAATTCAGACAACGGTCGCACAACATGTTCCTCAGTTACTGGGTCGATTTCGGACTGGCAGGCTTTCTCTTTATTTGCTTTGCCTACGTTTACCCGGTCTTCAGACAGAAAAAAACAAAAAGTTACCTGTTCCTTGTTTTCAGCCTGATTGTTCTTCTTTCATTTCTGAATGAAGACACTCTGAACAACCACGATGCCATCACCTTTTTTGCTTTTTTCTACTCCTTGTTTTTATTCAGCAATTATGAGACAGGAACGGTTGAACAATGAATTTTTCCGGCGTGATGTATTGCTGGTTATCCCCGAATTACTGGGAAAAACACTGGTGCGCCATTTCCCTGACGGCACAGAAAAACGATATACTATCACAGAAATTGAAGCATACCGTGGTTCCGAAGACCTGGCCTGTCATGCCTCCAAAGGCCGGACTCCCCGTACCGAAGTAATGTTCGGTGAAGGCGGTCATATGTATGTGTATCTGATTTACGGCATGTACTGGATGCTGAATTTTGTAACCTCTGTGGCCGGTGACCCGCAGGCCATTCTGATCCGTGGTATCGAAGGTTTTTCCGGACCCGGAAAGACGGGCCGCGAACTGCAACTCGACAAAACTTTTTACGGAGAAAATCTTGAATTGTCTGACCGTTTGTGGGTTGAAGATGCTCCACTTGTAAAAAAATACCGCACCGGTCCGCGTATTGGCGTTGACTATGCCGGTAAAAAATGGGCAGAAAAACCCTGGAGATACTTTATGTTGTTCTCTACAACAATCCTTCTTTTTTTAAGATGTCAGTAATTTGTGATTTAGTTAGTGAAGATTGCTCACTTTTGTCGTAAATGGTAAGAAAAGTTATATTTTTTTCTTCTTCTGAAACCAACAATTCAAAAGTAATCACCCTGAAGCCACCACCTTTACCCCTGTTTTTCGACTTTACAGATAGTCGGTATTTATAAAAGCCTCCACCTAAGTTAACAGAATTTTCACTTGCCAGTTCATTTATAAAACGTTTCAGGTCGTCTTTTAATGATTGAAATTTTTTAGAATACCTTTTAAATTGCCTGTCGAAAGTATCAGTATATGAAATTGTAATTCTCATTTAAAAAGCTGTTCAATCGGTTTTGTTTTGCCAGCCTTCATTTCCTTTATCGATTCTTTCAACTCATGTTCCAAATTGTCTTTTTTGATTTTCACAAAAGAACCTTCTTTTGACATTTCTTTAATTAACCCCAGTAAATATTTCCCTTTATTGTTTCGGGTATCTATTTCTATTGTAAGTGTTTCCATAGCAATATATTTTATTTCAAAGGTAATATTTTTGAATAAAAAAGCTCTGCATTTTTCTCCATCATTTTCCTCAAACACCCAAAAGTTGTATATTTGATACGATTTCTTAACCCAAAATAAAAAATCAATCTTATGAGACAATTATTTTTCCTGACCCTTTGCTTTTTCCTGCAAATCAGTGTTTTTTCGCAGGCAAAATATCCGCTCGAAGTAAAAACATTTAAACTTAATAACGGACTTACAGTCTGGCTGAACGAAGATCATTCGCAACCCAAAATATTCGGGGCAGTACTTGTTAAGGCCGGGGCGAAAGATTGCCCCAATACCGGTATTGCCCATTATTTCGAGCACATGATGTTTAAAGGAACTGAGAAAATCGGTACGGTTGATTATACTGTCGAAAAAGTACTGCTCGACTCCATTGCCGTAAAATACGACGAACTTGCTGCAACCAGCGACAAAGAGGAAAGGAGTTTAATCCAAAAAGAAATAAACAGGCTGACTGTCCGCTCGGCAGCCTATGTTATTCCAAACGAATTCGACCGGCTTATTGCGGAATACGGGGGAAGCGATTTAAATGCAGCAACTTCGTACGACTATACGGTTTACCACAATATTTTTTCGCCACAGTATATCCGGCAATGGGCCGAGCTGAACAGTGAACGGCTGATTGATCCGGTTTTTCGCCTGTTTCAGAGTGAGTTGGAAACGATTTACGAAGAAAAAAACATGTACGACGATTTTATCGGTTCACAAACCCTGGAAAAAGTAACCGAACGTTTTTTTGCTCCGAATCCGTATGCCTACCCGCTTGTTGGAAGTACCGAAAACCTGAAAAACCCGCGGCTTTCAGAAATGAAAAAATTTTTCGATACGTATTATGTGGCCGGCAATATGGGACTTATCCTTTGCGGCGATTTTCATTCAGAAGAAGTTATACCGGTTCTCGAAGGAACTTTTGGGCGGATCAGGCAGGGAAATGCCCCGGAAAGACAAATACCGGCCCCGGCCCCGTTTAACGGGAGGGAAACATTTAAAGCAAAACTGCCCATTCCCCTGTTAAAGGCAGAAGCTCTTTGCTGGCGGGGCGTTCCGGCAAACCATCCGGATGAAATAAAGCTGGATATTGCTACCGGACTTTTGTCGAACAGCAACCATACGGGTTACCTCGATCAGCTTACTGTTGACGGCCGGCTGATGGAAGCAGAAGCTTTTAGTGAAAGTCTGAACGATGCCGGCGTGGTTGCCATTCTGATCGTGCCCCGGCTGGTTGTCCAGTCGTACAATAAGGCAAAAAGCCTGGTGATGCACGAACTGGATCGCATTAAAAAAGGCGATTTTACAGATGAGGCTTTTAACAGCCTGAAGCTGGAGCAGAAACGCAACTATGAAAAAGAACTTGAAGATATTGATTCCCGCTCTGAAAAAATGCTGGATCTTTTTTCAGAAGGAAAAGACTGGAACAGCTACCTGGATGAAATAAAAACAATTGATGCCATTACGAAGGATGATGTTGTAAAAGCGGCCAGTAAATATTTCACCGGCGATTATCTGGACGTGACGAAAAAGACAGGCAATTATCCGAAGAACACACTTCAAAAGCCTGGTTTCAAACCTGTTGTTCCGAAAAATGCCGAGGCAAAGTCGGAATATGCAAAAAAGCTGGAAAAAATTCCGGTGCTTCAGAGCCAGCCGCGTTTCCTCGATTTTGAAAAAGATGTTGAAACGGTTCAGCTTGCACCCAAAGCGACCCTTTATGTAACACCCAACGCGGTAAACACGATTTTTACTCTCGACATCGACTTTCAAAAAGGGACCCTCGAATCGAAACTGCTGGAACCTATGACAAGCTATCTCGGCCTTTTGGGAACCGATTCGCTTTCGTATATTCAGTTAAAAAAACAATTGCAGGATTTGGGAAGCAGTATGTCGTTCGACGCTGAAAACGATAAGTTTACCATTCACTTGTCGGGTTTCGACACCAATTTTGAAAAGACACTGGTCATTGCCGGAAATTTTATAAAGCATGTAAAAAACGACCCTTCAAAAATGAAACAGGTTACAGACGCGGCAAAAGTTGAAAAACGTGCTCTGAAAAAATCGGCCGACGATATGGCGTATGCACTCCTTGAAAAAGTACGTTACGGCGACCGGTCGGTATACCTCAACTGTCTGTCGGTTTCAGAAATAAAGAAACTGAAGGGAAGCGATCTTCTTGCTGAATTTAAAGAAATTACCGGCGTTGAATGCGACCTGCACTATTGCGGGAACCTGCCGGCAGGTGAAGTCGCATCTGCAATAAAACGGAATATCGACACGGAAGCAATACATACATCGTCGGATAATCCGGTGTACCGTGAACCTGCTTTGTGCAATCAGCCAACGGTTTATTTTATCGATATGCCGAAATCGTCCCAAAGCATTATTTACGAATACATGCCCGGAGATGAGGATCTGCCGTTAAAGTCGCGTTACGGGGGCACTCTCTTCAATAATTATTTCGGCGGTGATATGAGCTCGATCGTCTTTCAGCAGATTCGCGAATTTCGCTCGCTGGCCTACCGGGTAAACGGGAAATATCTTCTCGCTCCGTACAAACACCGCGACCGGAGGGGGCAGTTTGTAACCATGCTTTCAACCCAGTGCGACAAAACCACCGATGCGTTAACCGTGCTCGATTCACTGATCCATGAAATGCCTGAAAAAGCCGAACGTGTTGATATTGCCAGGCAAAGCATCAAAAATGAAATAAACAACGATTATCCTTCATTCAGGGAAAAGTCGGAAGAAATTGCCTCGCTGAAACGTGAAGGGTACACGGCCGATCCGAATAAAAATTTACTGGATGCGGTTTCGGGTATGGACGTGACCAATATTTCTGATTTTTACCGGAAAAATATCAAAGGGCGGCCGTATGCTTACATCGTTGTTGGAAATGAAAAACAGATCGACATGAAAAAACTGGCCACCTTTGGTACAATTATTAAAGTAAAACCGGAAGACGTGTACCGGTAAAATCCGGAATTCTTCAGAAAGAATTCGTTTTCGGAATTTTATAACATAGCGAAAGGATAAATTTAATGGACTACCCTGAAAATCTGAAATATAAAATCGGCCTTTCACTGATACCGGGAATCGGTTTTTCACTGGCCAAGAATCTGGTTGCCTATGTGGGCAGTACCGAAGGTATTTTCCGCGAAAAGGAACAAAACCTGCGTAAAGTGCCCGGCATTGGCGAGATAAACGCAAGGCGGATTACTCAGCAAAACATACTGGAACGTGCCGAACAGGAAATAGAATTTATCAGCAAAAACGGGATTAATTGTTTTTTTTACCTCGACGAAGGCTATCCGAAACGTTTGCGTGCCTGTAACGATGCACCGGTCGTTCTGTTTTCAAAAGGGAGTGTCGATCTGAACGAAAGCCGTGTTGTTTCAATGGTCGGGACACGCAGTGCTACCGACTACGGGAAAGGTTTGTGCGATACGTTTATCAAAGCATTGTCGGAGCGTGCTTACCCGGCGCTTGTGATTTCGGGACTTGCCTATGGCATTGATGTTGCCGTGCACAAAGCCTGTCTGAAATACAATGTGCCCACGGTTGGCGTGCTTGCCCACGGGCTCGACCGTTTATACCCCGCACTGCATAAACCCGTGGCAAAAAAAATGCTGGAGAATGGTGCTCTGGTTACCGATTTTTTGAGCGGAACCGACATCGAACGGCAAAACTTTTTGCAGCGGAACCGGATTATCGCAGGCATGGCCGATGCCGTGATTATTGTCGAGTCGGCCGAAAAAGGAGGAGCACTGGTTACTGCCGATATTGCCGGGTCGTATAACCGCGATGTTTGCGCCTTTCCCGGCCGTACCGACGATACGTACTCGCGCGGCTGCAACCGGCTGATAAAAAATAACGGGGCCACGATGATTGAATCGCTCGACGACCTTGAACTGCAAATGGGATGGGAAACGAAACTGGAAATACCGACTGTAATCCAGAAACAATTGTTTATCGAGTTAACCGACGAGGAACAAAAAGTTATAGACTGCCTGCGCGAAGGGGAGCAAATGATCGACCTGATCTGTAAACAATGCGAGATGCCGGTCGGCAGGGCATCGGCCCTTTTGCTCGGTCTCGAATTCAAAGGGCTGGTGGCAAGTTTGCCCGGCAAAATGTACCGGCTGAGATAAATCAGCAGCTATGGTATATTCCCCTCCACAAATCATCTAAAACACACAAATTAAGGCGTTTCAAAAAGTAATGTCATTAGAGGTTTGTCACTTCTGTATAAAACTCTGTCAACTATGTGATTCAAATATTATATGGTTTTTGTTTAATAACAGATAAAAATAGCCATTCCCTGAGTCCCCCCCCAACCATTTAAGGTTCCGGAAACCTATTTCTTCTTCGGGCTGAAAAGCTCCTTCTCTGGCACTTTCTCTACTTTCATGCTGTCTTTCAGTGTTTTATTAATGGCATTATAGGGCGCAACAACAACTGCGTCACTGTCGTTTAACCCTTCCAGTATTTCGATATTGTCTTTATCCTGAATGCCTGGTTTCACCCGGGTCTTGTAAACTTTCCCATCTGCGTAACGGAAAGCGACTTCTTCTTTTTCTTCCTTTCCGCTGCTTTTTAATGCAGTTGAGTCTGCTTTTCCGATCACACGTGTGGTAATCGCCTGAATGGGAACAGTTAGTACATTCGTACGGGTTTCGGTTTGTATGTCAACTGTTGCCGACATGCCCGGACGGAATGGGTACAGGTTGCCCTTTACTGAATCAATAAGGTCGGCATACGAATCTTTTAGCAACAAAACTTTTACTTCGAAGTTGGTGACCTGATCGGTTGAAGTGCCGGTAGTATTTGCCGAATTGGCAATTTCGGTTACAACCCCTTTAAACCTGCGTCCCATGTAGGCATCCACTTCTGCCAGCGCCGTGTCCGACCTGGAAACTTTGACAATGTCATTCTCGTTGACGTCGACTTTCACCTCCATTCTGGTCAGGTCGGCAATCACCATTATTTCGGTTCCGGCATACATATTTGTTCCTACCACCCGTTCACCTTTTTCGACGTTCAGCTTCGAAACAGTACCGTTCATCGGCGCATAGATTTTTGTTTTAACCAGTTCTTCCCTGGCTTCTTCAACCGAGGCCTCGGCCGACCGGACTGAAAATTCGGCTGCTTTCACTTCTGCAAGTGCCACCTTGTATGCTGCTTCAGCCGATTCGAAATCGGATTGGGCAATGGCTTTCTGCTGGTATAATGTTTTTGAACGGCTGAATGCCAGTTCGCTTTCAACCTGTTTCGCTTCGGCTTGTGCCAGTCGTGCTTTCGACGAACTGAGAGAAGCCTCATTCCGATTCACCGCCTGTTCGTATGTGTCTGGTTTTATTATAACGAGCAGTTGACCACGGGTTACTTCATCGCCTTCTTTTACATCAAGTTCAATAATTTCGCCTGACACATCCGGGCTGATTTTTACTTCCGTTTCAGGCTGTATTTTTCCGTTTGCAGTGATTACTTCAGTGATAGTACGCCTTTTAACTGTTTCTGCAGCTACTTTTATTCCGAAATTTTCCCCCAGCCATCCCTGTTTTTTTCCTACAATTAAAACGATGATTGCAATTACGGCGATTGCGATGGCATAAGTCTGTATTTTATTTTTTTTCCTTTTCATCCTCCGGCATTGTTTTTATTGATTATTCAATCATGTAATTGAAAAAACTTCCATCCTCATTACCAATCATAAGGTTACGGAATTTATTCCCTTTACTGATGGTCCCGATACAAAAACGCGAATTCCCCTGTAACGGAAAACCGTGATAGAGTGATCCGTTGGCATTGAAAAGGTAAACCTGGTTTTCCCCGGCCGATACAATTCCTGTTTTTATCCCCTGATTGCCGAATGAAAATAATTCAGGTTTTTCTGAAATCGGATTTTTGAACTCTTTGCTGAATAATTGTTTTCCGGATTCGGAATAAACGAAAAGTTTGTTCCCGTCAGCAAAAATGAAGTCGTTTAGTCCGTTCCCGTCTATATCGGAAGAAGTGAAGAAATGATCGGATGAAAAAGTCCCGGCTTCAATTTTCTCAAAATTTCCGTCGAAAAATAATTTATAAATCACTCCTTTTGTGTCGGTACATACAACAGCCGGTTTCGGTGAGCTTTCAAAAACAAATTCATTTTTCGAATGTTCGAAAGTGGCTTTTGTCTGCAACCGTTCTTTCCCCTGACGGTCAATGAAATACGTTTTATACCGGTCGAAAAAAACAAGGTAATCCTTATTTAAAACCCGGATATGCTGAATGGGCTTTTCAACAACATTATCACTTGTAAATTTGTTCCAGCCTTTTACAAATTTTCCATCTCTTGTATATGCATAAACTTGTTTGTCCTCACACGAAATAAAAAAACGGTAATCTTTGTTGTTGTCGTAATCAACAACTGAAACGCCGTTTGTGGCGGGCGACCGCAGTGCAACAGGAAAACCCTTTACCTTTTCGCCGTTCCGGTCGATCAGGTGTATCTGACTTTTTGTGCTGAACAAGTACTGATATTTGTTGTTCCGGTAAATGTCGATTTGGGTAATGTCAGAAATAATAGGTTCCTGAAGTTTTATTTTCCACAGGGTTACTCCTTCCTTGTTAATCAGGTATAAATTATTTGCCTGATCCTGAAAAATAACTTCTTTATTATTCGGATCGTTATGGTTGATCACCATTTGCGGCCTGGTTAAAATATTACTTTCAAGTTTAGCCTGCCAAACCGTTTGCGGCTCTTCTTTTACCAAAGGGTCAAATTTCACATAAATACTGTTCAGAATTAAATTATTTGTATTCGAAAACTGCCAGCTGAAAGCATAAAATTTCCGGATATTCTCTTCGCTTTTTTGCCATTCGTCCAGTTTTTCATCATTCAGATAAAGTTTACTGAGATGAAAAGCCTTTGAAAAATTGAGATAAAAATTCAGGTTCGACTTACTGCTGGTATTTTCCTTGAATTTCAGGTAATTAATATCTTTCGAAAGCGTTTCTCCCAAAACGAGGTTGTGTATGTAATCTTTCAATGCAGGTTGTGAGTCGGCAAAGATGAGGTATTTGTCGTAAAGTGTAAAAAAGTTGCACTGAACACCTGAATAGATGCTACCGAACAAAATTTCACTGAGATCAGGATACGGAAACCGGTAAAACGTAAAGGACCGTTTTTCGTCAATCCGGTATTCCGTCCGCTGGTTTTTCGCATCAATTGCTTTCTTCTCTGTGTATTTGTTCAGCAACGACTCCATTTTTCCCCTTGAGGCGGACTGACCTTTTGTCTCCATGATAAAAAAACGGTTTTTGCCGGGCTCGTTTTGCATCACCGTAGTGAAGGCAATCCCTGTAACGCCTGTCGCCAATTCGTTTATTACTTCCAGAATATCGATTTTTGTCTCTTTTTTAATAACCATAAGGCGGGCTTCCCGCTGATAGTAACTTCCTGCAACCCGCGAATATTCTTCGTAATCATTCATGAACCGGTCAATGTTTTCTATTCCAATCGACAGGAAAGCTGACGTATTGGATGGTAAAACCGTCTCAATATCCGATTTGACCGGAGCCTGACTTTTAAAAAGATTGATGTATTTTTCGGCAGAATCATTTGCAAAAGTATATCCGCTCAGAAAAAGCTCGTCGTTTTTCAGGTTTAAATCCAGCTCGCTCCATTCAGCAAATTTTCGCAGAATCCCAATCTTTTTCCGGATATCCCTGTTCAGTATTTTTGCCAGTAGCTGCCCCGCCGATTCGTGGTTTATGTAAATATTCACCAGTGCGTTCGGATTCGATGTTTTGCTCAGTTTTTCAAATTCAGGGAAATCGGTTAAATTTTCGGCACCCGACTGGCGGATTGACTCTTCGACCAGAATAGGTTTCCGGCTGGCAATAAACATCCCGTTGGTAAAAGCAAATGAGAAGGTTGTATTATTGATGGTAGTCCGGTAAATTTCAGCGTTGTCGTAATTTCTTTTCGATAAGTCTGAAGCGTTATTTATTTGTCTGATAATTCCTAAAATCACGCTTTGCTCTTTTTTGTCGGCCAGACTGGCGTAATAAATATAATCAACGTCGTTTTTCCCTTCAAAATTCACCGAAATCAATACTGTCCGTGTTGTCAGAAGTCTGTCCAGCTCAGTATTCGAATTTCTTAAATTATTAATAAACTGAATATTACCTGTTAGTTCATTTTTTATTTCCGATTCATTCAACTCGTTGATAATTGCGTTCCCTTCTGAAAAAGACCGGAATGTTTTTCCCGCATCGGGTAATTCAATAATCAGGGGCGAATGAATAGGAACTGCCTTAAAAAGCGGATTTTCAGAAGATGTGAAAGTAACAGACTGCGGTTGCTGTAAATAATACATGAAATACCATGCTGCACTTCCGCCGAGAAGAATAAGAAGGAAAACAATAATGATGATGAATTTACGCATAACCGGATTTTTTGTCAAAATTACAAAGAAAGAACTTTGAGGCAATAAATTTTAGTACATGGATTTTACTTTTTTTGGCGGATTAATATCCGGAATCAATTCCGTACAAGTATGATTGATTTCTATTTAGCATCCCGGAGAGATGTCCTTCAATTATTTCTGACGCCTGACTTCCGAAGCTTCAACTATTTTGAAAAGTTTGTCGGAACGCCTTATTTTTTCCTCCAGCTTAATAGAGAACACTTCTCCCTTAACTGTTTCCTGAACAGGTTTCAGATCGACCCGTATTTCGGTAACTTTCGATTTAACAAGGCCGGTTGTCGGCCCGGTGACATATATTTCGTCGCCTAATTTCAGGCTGCCTGCTTCCATTTTAAATTCGGCTACCTTCAGGTTCGAAAAATAATTCAGGCCTTTCCCGATATATATTTTCCGGAGAGTAGCCTGCGAACCGTAGTTACTGCTCCACTCGCCCAGTCGCTGTCCAAGGTAGTATCCGTCCCAAAAGCCACGGTTAAAAACAGTTTTAAGCCGTTCGTCCCAGCTCTGTATTTTTTCTGAAGAGAAAGTCCCGCCGAGGTATGCTTCTACCGCTTCCCGGTAACATTGCACCACTGTATACACATATTCGGCAGAACGGGCACGTCCTTCAATTTTCAGAACGGTCACACCTGCGTCGAGTATTTTATTCAAAAAATGAATGGTTTTCAGGTCCTTGGGAGACATGATGTATTGATTCTCAATGTTCAGTTCTGCGCCGGTTTCATTGTCGGTAACCGTGTATGAACGGCGACAGGTTTGCAGACAACTGCCCCTGTTGGCCGACGAGTTCATCTCGTGCAGACTAAGATAACATTTCCCCGACACGGCCATACATAAAGCTCCGTGTACAAACATTTCAATCCGCACCAGCTTCCCGGACGGTCCTTTTAACTGTTCTTCCCTTATTTTTTTGCTGATTTCCAAAACTTTGTCCAGTGTCATTTCCCGGGCAAGAACAATCACATCGGCATATTGGGCATAAAATTTAAGCGATTCAAAATTAGTAATGTTCAACTGTGTCGAGATGTGTACCTCCATGCCGGTTTGCCTTGCATACTGAATTGCCGACATATCGGAAGCAATGATTGCTGAAACCTCTGCTTTTTTTGCAGCATCAATTATTAAATGAAGCTTGTCAATTTCGTTGTCGAAAATAATGGTGTTAACGGTCAGATATGTTTTTACACCTGTTTTGTGTGCGATTCCCGTGATTTCTTTCAGATCGTCAAGCGTAAAATTGTTTGACGAGTGGGCACGCATATTTAGCTGTTCAACACCAAAATACACAGAACCGGCCCCTGCCTGGATAGCGGCCATCAGTGTTTCGTACGATCCGACCGGAGCCATTATTTCAATATTTTTTCCCGACATGCTTTGCTTTTTTCCGATCCGCGAATTTACACTAAAATAAAGAGCAAAAAAAATGCGGCCTAAAGCCGCATTCTATCTAATATCCGATCCGCTAATTATTTGACTGTAAAGTTATAAGAATATTCATCATTATCAGCCGAAAGGGTAACTGAATAATCACCTGCCGCAAGTTTCGATACATCAAACCCTTTGTTTAAGTTGAATTTTGCCCCTGCTGATTTGGTTGAAACAAGGCCTGCATTGTTGTAAAAAGTTATGTTCACATTTTTCCCGCTAAAATTCAGATAAGAGATTTTTAACACATTGTTGGCATAACTGAAGAAAGGCTCAACTACCGATTTCGTTGCTCCTACAAGAATATTGTCTTTCCCGATGCTGAAGTTGCGGCTTATTTTTTCACCGTCAATGGCAACATGCAAGGAGTAGTCTCCTTTTTCAAGCTTTGAAAAATCATAAATTTTGCTGTAATCAGTAGCCGGGTCTGAAGTTTCCTTATAAAAAACAACATCTCCGTATTTATTTTCAATGCTGATTTGGAAAGTACTGCCCGTATTATTGGAAATAGCTACTACAGCTTTATCAGAGTCAAGTGGTAAAATGTTCACTTTCAGGTTCCCCGTTGCGAAGGCAACATTTGCAAATGCTACAAATGCAATAATCGTTGCTACTTTTGAAATTGTTCTAATCTTCTTCATCTTTTTTAATTTAAAGTGAAACAATATTTATGACACAAAAATAAAATGTTTTACAACACAATGTTGTATAACACACATTAATTGATTGTTAATTTTATGCTATATGGCATATAACTAAATTAGATGAAGAATTAAATCTCTTTAATCGCCCTTTAAATGAGCGTTTTGTAAAAAAGCGTCCGCCTCATTACAAATATAATGCCAATAAAACGCATTGGATATTAACAAATAATAAACTATCTCTGTCGCCAAATAAATAATTCAGGGACAATGGATATTGAGATATTACAATTGCTTGAAGGAGCCCGGAAGGCAAGAGGATTGACTGTTATTATCGATGTGTTTCGTGCTTTTTCAACGGCCTGTTATGTTTTTTTCAACGGTGCAGAAAAAATAATACCGGTTGGCGACATTAATCTTGCATATCGTTTAAAGGGAGAGCATCCTGACTACCTGTTGATGGGAGAAAGGCAGGAACGGAAGCCTGATGGATTTGATTTCGGGAATTCGCCTTTACATCTGATAAACACCGATCTCTCGGGAAAAACAATTGTTCATACAACCAGTTCCGGAACACAGGGAATAACAAATGCAGTAAATGCCGATGAAATTATTACAGGCAGTTTTGTGAATGCCGGTGCAATTGTCAGGTACATAAAAAAAACGAAACCGGGGCATGTGTCTTTAGTCTGTATGGGATATAACTGCCAATATCCGGCAGATGAAGATACATTTCTGGCCCAATACATTAAAAATGAACTGGATGGTAACGCCAATGATTTCCCGGCAATGGTCAGGAAATTAAGATCAGGAAGCGGCGCACGGCTTTTCGATGCTAAAAACCAGGAATGGTCACCGGCCGGTGATTTTGACCTTTGTCTGGCACTCAACCGGTTTAATTTCATTCTAAAAGTGGAAAAAGGCCGGGAACAAAATTATTTGTGTAAGATTGAAGTTTAATATTTTATTTGTTTATCATTTTCTGATGTGGAAAAGGATAATTAATAATTCAGAAGCGAGCAGTAATGAAGAGATATGATTTTGATGAGCTGGTTAACCGGGAAGACACAAACTCGATAAAATATGATGGACGTGAAAAAATTTTTGGCAAAAAGGATGTAATTCCGCTTTGGGTGGCCGATACCGATTTCCGGACTCCCGGTTTTATTACAGAAGCTATCCGGAAACGTGCAGAGCATGAAATATATGGCTATACTTTCCGGCCTGATTCATACAACGAGGCAATTAAATATTGGTTAAAGACAAGACATAACTGGGAAATTCAGAAAGAATGGCTTCATTTCAGTCCGGGGGTTGTTCCTGCCGTGGCCCTGTCCGTATTGGGTTTCACAGAGCCCGGCGATTCGGTTATTGTTCAGCCACCGGTGTATTTCCCTTTTTTCTCGGCAGTGAAAGACAACGACCGTGAACTAATTGAAAATCCGCTAAAACCGGAGAACGGGAGGTATTATATGGATTTCGATGATCTGGAGCGGAAAATACAGCCTGGCACCAAAATGCTGATTCTTTGCAATCCTCACAACCCTGGAGGAATGGCCTGGACAAAGGATGAACTTCGTCAGGTGGGTGAAATCTGCATGGATCATAATGTGCTGGTGGTTTCCGATGAGATACATTCCGATCTGATTTACAGCGGACATCAGCACATTCCGTTTGCTTCGGTTTCCGAAGAGTTTGCCATGAACAGCATTACCTGCATGGCTCCCAGCAAAACATTTAATGTGGCCGGACTTTCAACTTCGTTTGTCGTAATTCCGAATAAAAAGATGTTTAACCGGTACGATCGTCTGATGGAAGGAACACATCTGTACGGTGGTAACATTTTTGGTGCGGTAGCACTGGAGGCTGCATACCGGAACGGGGAAAACTGGCTTAACCAGATGATGGAGTACGTAAAAGAAAATTATCAATTCACGGAACAATACCTAAAAGAAAATATTCCGCAAATTGTTCCGATGAAACCGGAGGCAACTTTTTTGGTATGGCTCGATTTTTCAGACTTTGGCCTGAAAGATGCAGATTTGAACCACCGGCTAATAAAAGCAGGTGTAGGGCTCAACCAGGGAATTCAGTTCGGAAAGCAAGGCAAAGGTTTTATGCGGATGAATATTGGGTGCCCTCGTTCCGTTCTCGCTGAAGCCCTGAAACGGATAAAAACGGAGTTCAAAGAATAATATTTCGGGTATTTACTGATGTGAAGTATCCGACGAAAAAAAAGCGAAGCGGACTCACCTGTCTACCACCGGAATGACACACAGACAAAACTCAATTAAAGAAAAACAAAAAAACAGACCGTATTAAACTCACTTAATACGGTCTGTTAATCTATTAATTCAGTCCAATAATTATATTATTAGGCCCCCCTTACGAACTATATAATTAGTTGCAAGTTGTAATTTTTATCGTCCGTACCCCACCGTCTTCTGTAATTAATTTGGCTAAATACAAACCAGAAGTACAATTCTTATCAATATTCCATACGATAGAGTTACTACCAGCATTTTGTTTTTCAGATACCAAAGTGTTAACCAGTCTTCCATTAATATCGAATATCTTTAAGGCAACTGTTCCTGTTTTATTCAACATGTAACTGAATGTAACTTCAGTAGTTGCAGGATTAGGCCATGCTTTAAAGTTAAGACTGGAAACTACAGGACTAACTCCTGTCGAATGATAGTTACAAAAGAATGTTGCACCTATATGTCCGCCATTTGTTGCATATGATGCTGCTGCTCCCTCAGAATCGAAACACGGATTAAATTGAGAGAAATCGAATAAATTACCTCCATCATATTCGGTTCCTGCCAAAGAGAGGTCTTCTACAATCTCATCCTTATCCATGGTATGATTTGGAATCCATTGTGGCAAAATCAACTTGGAATACGATTCCGGAACTGAATCTAACTTAACAACCTCCTGAATATAGCTATTTGTAGTGTCTGCCCCCATTCTTTGAGCAATAAGTTTAGAATAGATACCAGGTTGAGACAAAGGAATTGTATCATTATTTGCCTGAGAAGCCCAATATTCTTTGACATCGTCTGTCCAGAAAATATCATTGTTTGAAATATCAAATTTGGTATTTTCATACAATGTATCTACAGTAAATACTTTTAAAGATGTATGATCAGGCGTATGTTGTTCATCGCAATATCTCGGGCTTGTACCCTGCATAATAGGATTAATTAACAAACAATTCGTTACCTTTCCTGTCAATACTTTTTCGAAGACAAAACAACCATGTCTTCCCATGTGATTAAATAATGTAACATGGTCGAACTCAATGTAGTTATTAGGTGCAACATTACCCAGACTTCTGAAAACACGGTCGGCAATATTATGAATAACACAATTCTTTACAACAACAGTATCCATTGCATATGTTCGTGAATCAATAGCCCTTCCATTACCTTCAAACATAAAACGGTTACCACTGTTCGCATTTCTAAGGATAGAATTTTCAATATAAATTTTACCTCCGTTTGCACGTACCTGAATCAATCCGCCAAAATCCTTTTCCATAATACACTCAGATACCTGAATTCTGGCACTGTCGGCCATCAATTTCCATGCGCCCCATGCACCTGCCTGAAGTGCCCCTTGTTCACCAATAACCAGCCATAAATTTTTAAGTATGACATTTCCATAAGTATTTATAAAACCGGGGTATGATCCGCTGTCATTTGGTATCCGGGTGATATATGGTTTGTTATCAGTATCATCCAAATCCTCTGCCTCAATGTGTAGCGTCCAACCCTTATTTGCTAATACAGTACTTATCCCATAAGTACCTCCATTTTCCAATTTATAGACCGTAGTGGAATCTATCCTGTTCCCACTTGCATCGACATCATTGAGAATAATGTCAGAAATATCTACTATACCCGTCGTAGCTGCAACATGCACGACCCGCGTTGCATAAGTCTGAACAGAATATGCAAATATTCCGACAATGAATAACAAACTGTAAAAATTCTTCATAATCTTAAATTTTTAGTTATTAGTTAAAATGTTAATTGTATACCAGCATTTGCTGTAAATCCGTATGTTTCAATATTGCTAGTGTATGAAGTGTTCCGAACAAACTGAATATCTTTTTGATTGGTGAAATTATTCAGGTTGACAAAAACGCTCCATTTATCTCCAATCCGTTGTTTAACAGAAGCGTCCCATCTCCAGAATCTTTTATCGTAAGTATCAAAGTCCTTATTTGAAGAATATGTCTTGGCTTTTGTACCCTGATATATTCCGGAAATACGGGCTGAAAACTTATTGATATCATATCCGATAGATAGATGTAAAATGTTGGGAGCCTGGCTAGGCATCTTAACAGTTCTGTCGAGTGTTGTATATGTAGTTTGGGTTCTCGGAGGTCTTGTTGATATTAACGTTGTTTCGGATGTAAGGAAAAACACATCGGTTGTTGAATGCAACCGGGAATAATTTGCATTGTACACGATTCCGTTAAATGGTTTGGGAAGAAAACTAAAGTTCCCTTGTAAATCGACCTCAAAACCATCGACTTTGGAATTTTTAGAGTTCACATAGGTATTCAATCTGTAGCCTGAATAGCCGGTCCATCCATATTCCGTAGCTGTACTTGCATCTATCAATTGTGTTTCCCAGGGATAGAATATGTTGGATATGTTCTTATGAAATACACCAAAACTTAATAATCCAAGTCCTCCCTGATATGCAGTAAAAAACAAATCAAAGTTTTCGGATTCTGCATATTTAAGATTCGGGTTTCCCGCATCACTTATTGTAGCTGATTCAACACTAATTTTAGCACGTGGTGTAATGTAGCCATAGTCAGGACGTGCCAGCGTATGAGAATAGGAAGCCCTTATATCGAACCAGTCCCATGGTTTTATTTTTACATGCAGATGAGGCAGAAAGACTCCGTAACTTTGATGCGCAATGGTATCAATTGTTGTACCATTAACACCATAGTGTCCACTTAATGAGGAAATGGTTCCTTCGTACTGGTTGTCTGAATATTCATACCTGAATCCAGGGATGACAGTTAATTTTTCCTTGAAAAAGTCCAGTTTAAGCATCACATATCCTGCTGTAACAGACTCATTTACATCGTAATTATCAACAAGAGCAGTACGGTCATTGTGCAAAAGGTCGTGTTGTGCATTGGCCCATTTTTTTACAAGAGACTCATCAACATTTGCAGCCAGTTTCTGTTTTACACTTTTAGAAGGATTGAACCGGATTTCTCCATCCTGTAAAAAGCTTTCAATACTTATTATATTATTAGTGTTTGCCATATAGATCAGATCCCCGTCATAAGCAGCGGCAGCAGCGGTAGTAAAAGTACCTCCCAGGTAATACCAGTCTTCATTCAGAAGGTGATTGATACGGGTTCGGTCCGTTGAATTATATTTTCCCCCGAATTTTAGATATCCACTAACTATATCGTCAATCTTTATTGGCAGTTTGAAATTTACTAATGCCGTCTTTGTTTTTTCTTCTGTTTCGGTTACTGTCCAGTTATTACCTCTCAGCCAGACTTTATTAAAATCTATTGTTGCATAATCCGAAAAAGTTCTGGGGTCTCCATCTTCGTCAACATCCACAGAGAAAGGATTGTTGGAAGTTTCAAATCTCATATTAAAATCATATGGTGATCTATCCTTGCTCCTGCTATAGGATAAAGTCCAGTCGGCTGTTAATTTTCCGAGGACATGGTCACCCGTCAGGGAAAATGACATTAAATCCAGATGCGTCTTTTCATCTTCCGTATTAAATGAAACTACCGGCGAACTTGGATTATACACTTCCTGACGACTGTATTTATTAGAGGAAGTACGGCTATATAAGGTAAGGAAAGAAATACTATGCCCGGGAGCTAAATCATAATCAATATTTAAATTTCCATTCCAGCGGCGTCTTATTTCCTCCTGGTCTTGCAGACCTAACGATGATCCTAATATGTCTGTTATTCCGGTTTCTGAATCAGTAGCTCCTTGCCTCCAGCCGTAGGAAATTATATCTCCTCCCCGGTTAAAACGTTCTACAGTTCCCTGTCCGACTAACCCCAGCTTATTATTTAAAAAGCGGTTGCTACCCTGCAATACAAACTTGTAATCTTTCCAGTCGGCATTCAAATCATTATATCCCCCTAAACTTTTAAAAAGCAAGCGTCTCTGTTTCGGTGCCTTCTTCAGTTTTAAATTTACGACACCGCCTACCGATTCAGCATCCATATCAGGTGTTGGCGACTTAAAAACTTCGATACCGTCCAACATTTCGGGCGTAATCAGAGATAAATCTACCGACCGGTCACTACTGGAATTAGCAGGTAAGCGAACTCCATTTATAGTTATCTCGGAAAATTTTGGTTCCATTCCCCGAATAACAATCTTTTGTCCCTCACCGCCACTTCTGTTAATTGCAATTCCGGGAAGCCGTGCGATAGCTTCCGCTGCATTTACATCGGGAATTTCCTGAATACGGTCTGAAGAAACGACGTTGGCAATAGCATCACTTTTTAACTGTTGGTTAATTGCCTTTGTTTGTCCTAAGACCTGAGCTGTCACCGTGACTTCATTTCCTAATATTGAGCCCGGTTTAAGTTTCATATTTATAGTAAGTTTCTGACCGCCAGTTATTTTAATTTCCTTCTCTACATCGTCAAAACCTATATAGGAAAATTGCAAAGTATAGGATCCGGCATCAGGAATGCTTAATGTATATAGACCATTTATATCTGTAGCAGTTCCGATATAAGTTCCTTTAATTAAGACATTAGCACCTGGTAAAGTTGATCCGTTCTCATCTGTGACCAACCCTGTAATAATAGACTTCTCCTGCGAAAAAACTACTTGTGAGAGCGACACAAGAAACATTAAACAACTAAAAAAAACAGTTAGATTCTTTTTCATAATTATTATTGGTTTATTACTATACAAATAATGTTTAAAGCATGATCACATGATCATAGTTGTAATCTTATTAGTTAGGAACTATTCGCTTTTTTTACAGGCTAAAAGTGCTAACTAATCAGCCAAAGAGAGAGTAAAAAAATCTCTGAATAGAGGAATTAAATCCTCTAAAACAGACATTAATCCTTTACTATTGAGGTCTCAGTAAAAAAAGAATTACAGAACAGAGAATGTTTCTTTCTGTATATCTTCATCTTGAGATTGGGCTCCTGCCATCAACTAAAAAATGCCCGATTCGACAATAATTCATTCGAATATTTTTTGACCAGGTGTCCATTCTTAATTTTTCAAATCATCAGCTAATCCTTAAAATCCTTTTAAGGAGAGGAAAAAATTTTTCGCCGTACCCTTCCGGGACGAACGTCATTAAGAGGACGATTACGAGGATGAAGCCGGCTTGCAGACGAAATCTGCCGGGGATGAGATACTTCATCTGACACCAGTGTTGTACAATTTGTTCAGACTTATTTTAATTGTCTGTCTCAAATTTCACTTTTTACAAAATCTCTATTTATTACTATACTCGGAAGGGAGTATATTGTAAACCTTTTTGAAGCATTTTGCAAAATACTTAGGATCATTAAATCCGACGATATAGGCAACTTCCGAAACAGACATTTTACCATCACTTAATAACTGTTTAGCTCTTTTTAGCCGCATGTTATTTAGTAAATCTTTTGGCGTTTGATTAGTAAGAACTTTTACCTTTTTAAAGAACAAAGACCTGCTTAGCCCCATTTCCTGCGTAAACATTTCAATGTCGAATTCAGGATTTTCAATGTTTGATTCAATTAGTTCAAAAAGTTTTGCCAAAAAGTCCTGATCGGGAGAAGGTATATCAACTTTCCGCGGATCAAAGGAATTGTCAACCTGTATTTTTTTGTATAACTTTTTCCTGGTTTTAACAATATTGATAACCTTCAATTTCAGAATCTCCGGATCAAATGGTTTGGTAATGTAATCATCGGCACCAATCTTTAGTCCTTCCATTTCGTAGATAGACGCGGTACGTGCAGTCAGCAAAATAACAGGGATATGACTAACTGCCAATTCCGATTTTAACCGCTGGCAAAATGTAATACCATCCATCTCCGGCATTAAAACATCGCTTATAATAATATCGGGCATGGCAGAATAGGCCAGGTGTAATCCCTCCTTTCCATTAAGTGCCCGGATTATCTGGAAATGTTCGGAAAAAATTGAACAAATATATTTGGCTATTTCTTTATTATCTTCAACGATCAATAATACATCCTTGTTTTTATCCAAAGATTTAGGATCTGCAAAAGTATTTTCCGAACTATCTTCTACTGTGTCGTTAGTAATGTAGTTTGCTATGTCATTTTCTTTTAATGAATTGAGGTTTAACTCATCTGCTTTAAAATGTTCATTTCCCAGGGGAAGTCGTATCTCAAATTTTGATCCCTTCCCATATTCACTTTCTACATTAATGGACCCATGATGAAGGGTAATGAAATCTTTACTCATAGCCAGGCCGATACCATATCCTTTCTCCTGGCCCCCGGAGGAGTCTTCGTAATAACGGTCGAAAATCCGATCAATATTTTCGGGCTTAATTCCCCTCCCATTATCTTCAATGCAAATAAAGAAATCGTTTAAATCGCAAGAAACCTCCATTTTTATTGTTCCGCCATCGGGAACAAATTTAAAAGCGTTGGATAACAAATTGTAAAAAACCTTTTCCAGCTTCTCTTCATCATACCAAACGATTATTTCTTCACAATCTGCCTTAAACTCGTATTGAATATTATGTCTGGCGGCTTTATCGTTAAATGTCAGAAATATTTCACGTACGAACCTGATAATATTATGCGAAGAGATATTCATTTTCAAATGACTGTCCTCAAGCATACGGAATGACATCAACTGGTTTGTCAGGTTTAATAAACGGGTTGCATTTTTTAGTATAATTTTCAGCTTCGGCTCGTGCTCTGTTCCTTCATAAAAACGTACGACATCTTTTAACGGCCCTAATATCAAGGTCAAGGGAGTCCTGAATTCATGCGTTACGTTTATAAAAAAGTTCAGTTTCATTTTACTGATTTCAGCCTGTTGCTGGCTTCTGATTTGCTCAACCCGAAGAGAATGCCTCAACTTAAAATATTGCCATAAGGCAAAAACAATCAGCAGAAATAATAATACATAAATAAAATAAGCAAAATCAGATCCCCACCAGGGAGGGAGCACTTCAATGAGAATCGTTCTCATTTGAGAATTCCATGTTCCTTCTCCATTTGTTGATTTTACCGAGAACATATATTCTCCCGGCCGTTGCAGGGTATAAGTAGCTGAATTCAAACCAGTTTCAATCCAATTTCCCTCCACTCCTTCCATTTTGTAAGCATACTCAATGCCCTCCGGATTGAAATAATCGAGGCTGGCAAAACCAATAGTAAAATTGGCTTTTCTATAATCAAAAACAACTTTTTTAGAATAGTTTATACTAGCCGATAAAATGTTATTGGAACTATCGTTTCTTACTCTTTTTCCCAGAACATCCAAATAAGTAAAAACAAGTTGCGGCTTAAAATCGCCTATCACAAACTCTTCAGGACGAAACGTAATATATCCGTTGATGCTTCCGAAATAGTAATCACCGGTTGATGACCGGAAACACGCATTACTATTGTACTCAAGCATATTTAACTTTCCCATAAATGCAGAAGAGGTAAATATCTTATTTTTTGTATCGAAGCGGAATATACCTTTGCTTGACGACAGCCACAAAAAGCTGTCATTCTCATTCAGTATGCTATAAACTGAAGACTGTTCAACCTCCTGAGAACCTGAAACTTTAGTTGCATGCATAGTTTGAAAGTCAAAATAATACATTCCTTTCATGAAGGTTCCCAACCATAAACCACCGGAATTTGTCTGCTGTATAGAAAAAATTTCTGTCCCCGGAATATATCTTGAAAAAGAAACTGAATCATTTTTATTCAAAAGAAGATTAAGACCATTGTCTGTTCCTATCCATATCCGGTTTTGCCTGTCTTTAAAAATGACCCTGCAGAAATTGGAATTTATTGTGGTCGTATCGTTTAAATCGAAGGTATAATGGCGAAACGTTTTTGAGTTGATATCCATTTGGTTTAGTCCTCCTCCGAATGTTGCCACCCACAAGGAGTTACCGTCCCGGCATAAATAGTACACGTTATTATTAGATAAGGAAGAGTCGTTTCCCGGATCATGAAGGAATGACTGAAAACCTTTTTCAGGATCATCGGTAACACAAAAACCATTTTGATAGGTTCCTATCCAGAACCTGTTGTTGTCGTTTAAAATACACTTTACTATATTTCCGCATAACGAATGAGGATTTTTATTGTTATGTGTGTACTTTTTAAATTTGTCCGGCCCTTCTTTTATACACAAACCTCCACCGTCTGTTCCAATCCAGAGCCTTCGCGAATTATCTTCGACAAATGAATTGATTATATTATTATTATCGGGAATATAATTTATAGGAAGGAATCTCTCCAGACGGGGCTCATAATACAAAATACCTCTGAAATATGTTCCTATCCAAAAGCCACCATTGGTGTCCATAAACAAAGAACGGATTTCTTCTTCATGTATCTTTTTTTCATTCGATTCATTAACCAAATTTACCCCCTCGATTTTTTGTGCCTCAACATTATATCTTACTAATCCACTCGAAGTCCCGAAATAAACGTTATTATGCTTGTCATAAAAAATTGTTCTGACGTTAGTATGAGGCAAATAGGTACTGACATTCCCATCGTCATGATTAATCTTTTCGTTTATTTTATCTGATTCTACAGATAAAGAAAAAGCGCCTGAACTTAACGTGCCAAACCATAATTGTCCATTGTTGCCTTCGGCTATGGTTTGTACGGCTAAACAGGCATTATATCCCAGAGATGGATAAATGACATTGGCGCGTTGAATTATCGTTTTTCCATTTTCCTCCCTGATAATAAAAAGCCCCTTACTGGTTCCCATCCATAATATATCTCTGCTATCCTGAAACAGAAATATGTCCTGGCTCAAATCGTAACCATCAGTACTGACCCGAAAAAAATGGGAATCGTTTGTTTTTTCATCAAACTGAATCAGACCAGAGCTGGTTCCGATCCATAAATTACCCGTTTTATCTCTCAATACACAATAAACAGCCCCCAGCCTATGACCGGATATTGTATCATAATTCGTAAAACGGTCCGTTACCGGATCATAAACACTCAAGCCTCCCATACTGGCAATCCACAGGTTTTTCGAAACCTTATCCCAATATACTTTCCGCAAATCATTAAATAGATTTGTGCTCGAGTCAGGTTGAAAATTCTGATAAACAAAGAAGTTACGCCCATCAAACTTATCCAGTCCTTCATGTGTTGCCAGCCAGATAAAGCCATCTCCATCCTGAGCAATATCAAAAATAGAATTCTGAGACAAACCATCTGATTTATCGTACTGTCTTACAATCAGATCACTTTGTCCGTACCCACTGACAGCAGATAGCAGAAAGAAAAGCCATATGGACATTTTGTAAATTCTCACCCAGACCAATCTCACTCCATATTTCTTCTTAATATAGCACTATTCTTTTCCTCTATGATAATTTCAAAATCCTATAGAAGAATAAAAAGATAATTGCTAATGAATTATAAAACATACACACACTTAGACAACAAATTAAAATATAATTTCGATGATAAAAAAATCCGTATAACAGATTTCATAATTCAAGAACAATTCCAATTCTTATTCACTGCAAAATCGGAGAATGCATTTTGCTATACTCATCCACCACAAAAAGCACTGTATTACAGATTATTACAAAACAGTTTATAAATCTGATTTGTATATGGTCATCCGGAGCAATAGGCATCTATTCCTGTTTTTCGACATTTGGTTCATTGAAGATGATTCAACTTTCCAATGTATCTTTAACTGGAAAAAATTCAAAGAGACGAAAAACACAGGGAGGAGTAGCTTGCTAGCCTGCTCAAAGAGAGAAGATCAAATTTGTCAATTCGTTTTCGGCTGGTAATATCGTTTTGTCTTTTCGCTACAAATTTTTTGTGTTTCTTCACCGGACGGATCCGGAGCTATTTTATATGGTATTGTAAAAGAGAAGGTACTTCCTTCTCCCGGCTTCGATTCGACCCGGATGTTTCCTCCCAGCATCTCCACATACGATTTTGCCAGGGAAAGGCCCAGCCCGGTACCTCCGAACTGCCTTGAATATGAAAGTTCTACCTGGCGGAAACGGTCAAAAATTGCATCAAACATCGACGGATCAATTCCGATACCTGTATCTTTTACACTGAAGGTAATATGTGTGTCGCTTGCACTGACCAGTATTTCCACCAATCCTCGTTCCGTGAATTTTAATGCATTTGCAACAATATTGTTCAAAGTCTGCTGGAGCTTCACCGGATCACTCTTTATCCGCGCCAGCTCCGGGGAAAGGTCAGAGTGAAGTTTCAGTTCCAGGCTTTTTTGTTTAGCCTGTGGCTGGAAAAATCCTTCAATTTCTTCTAAAAGTTTTTTCAGGTCAAAAAATACAGGATTGGCTTTTTCCTGGCCTGCTTCTATTTTCGAAATGTTGACAATATCGGTTATGATATGCAAAAGCTGGTTTGTCGCATTGTCGATTTGTGAAATGTAACTTTCTTTTACTTCCTGTGGCATATCCGGGTCTTTGAGTAACTGGGAGAACCCGATTATACCATTCATGGGCGTACGGATTTCATGCGACATGTTTGCCAGGAATGCAGATTTCAGCCTGTCACTTTCAACTGCTTTCTCTTTTGCTTTAAGAAGTTCTTCCTCTGCATGTTTCCGTTCGGTAATGTCGCGGACAATACCTGTTACAAACTGCTCTCCCGATGCGTCCCACTGAGAGATGGAAATTTCAACAGGAAATATTTCCCCGGTCTTTCTTTTTCCCTGCATCTCAATAATTTTCCCTGCCAGCTGGTGTTCTTTTATATACCGGGGATTGAAAAGGACATGTAATTCTGATTCCTGGATCGATTCAGGAATCAGTTCGGAAACGGGAGAGCCTATTATTTCCTGTTCGTTATAACCGAAGGTTTTTGTTGCTCCCTGGTTCCACCCGACAACAACACCTGTTTCGTTGGTCGTGATGATCGAATCTACGGCAGAGTCAGTAACAGCCTTGTATCTTTGTTCGCTTTGCAGTAATTCCAGCTGTGCCTGTTTCAGTTCACGTATGTCCTGAAGAACAGTACGGCTGTGTAATATTTTCCCGTTCTCGTCGCGGACGGCGGTAGAACTCATTAACACCGGGAGTTCCTTCCCGTCGGCAGTAACCAGTGTCAGTTCCGTATTTTTTACTTCTCCTGTTTCACAAAACTGTGTAAAAGTTTTTTTTACTTTATCCAGGCAGGAAGGATGGTACCGTTCGAATATGTGACTGCCAATAATTTCGTCGCGTGTAAAACCTGTTTTTCGTACGAAGGTTTCGTTACATTCCACCACTGTCCCTGTAAAACATTCAATCGAAGCAAGCATGCTCGGAGTATTATCGTATAAATCCAGGTATTTTCTCTGGCTTTTCCTTATCTCCTTTGTCCTGTCACTGACCATTTTTTCCAGTTTGTCATTCATCTCCTGGAGTTTGTCCTGCATCCGGATCAGTTCGCGGTTCCGGGTTGCTGCAGCTTCATAAGTGGAAATGAGCAGTGTAAGCATTTGCTGCTGGTTGGCAGTGATGAATCTTCGTTTCCCGGCAAATAATATTTCTACCCCCATGCGTACCCTTTCGGTATGATGTTGCAGATTTGCCATTATTTGCCGGATATGGGACAGAAGATAATCTTCGGAATATGGTTTTGTTATAAAATTGTCGGCCCCGCATTCCAGCCCCTGTATCACATCTTCAGGATTCGAAAGGGACGTCAGTAATATGACGGGAATATCATCGTTCAGGTTACATGCCTTTAGCTGCCGGCAAAGTTCGTAACCATCCATTTCGGGCATACAAATATCTGTTATCAGCATTTTGGGAGTGTTTTCCCCGATAAAATCCAATGCCATTTTCCCGTTTTTGGCAACAGCAACATTGTACCCTTGTGTTTCAAGCAGGTATTTTAATTGTTCTGCCTGGGTTGGACTATCCTCTGCTATGAGAATGTCAACTCTTTTGTTTTGTTCTGTCGGATTCTGCCCCATAATTTTATTTTACATAAAATCAATCATTCCCTACTCCGTTTTCCCAATTTTGTTATACGAAGTTGTATATTACGTATAAACAGATACTTAATACACTTTCGGGTATCATAATTTCCCCTAAATCAGGAATAAAATATACCCGAATCTCACTTTATTCGTATACTCCCTGACATCTGAAATTTGGTAAGTAAACCAGCTTACCCTGGAATTTTGATCATTAGTAAAAATTTGTTTTACAAACTTTTATTGGAATCATGGATAACGCTCATTGAGTTTACCCACAATTCCAACAAAATATTATTAGTAAAATAAATAACGCAGAGATGTTCCATCTCTGAAAAAGCATATAAAGTCAATTATTTCAAGACCAATTTTTTAGTTAATTCACTATTGCCGGTTTTAATTTTGACCAGGTATATTCCGGGTATATTACCGGAAAGATCAAGTATGGCCTGACTCTTTATATCATTTTTTTCCATAATTAGCTGTCCTCTTACCGAGTAAACCCTGACACCGAATGTTGATGAGAAACTGGCACTGACGGTAAATTTCCCTGACGTAGGGTTTGGAAAAGCAGTTATTTCAGACGCTTTTGTCAGTATATCATCTATATCAGTAATTTCATTTGTGTCTTCCCACACGGTAAAATTGGTGGAATCTTCGTCTGATGTACTTTCGTCCCGATCAACAGTAACTTTTTCGGTCTGTTCATAGCCGGGCAGAATTACTTCCACCTCATACTCTCCTTCCGGCAAATTACTAAACGAATAATATCCATTTTCATCCGTAAATGTGGAAGAAACCACTTCCCCATTTCGCTTCAGCAAAACAGTAATTCCTGCTATAGGTTCACCTTCTTCATCATTGGTTTCAACACTTTTAACAATAAGACCTGACTGTGATATGTTGCCTTCTTTTTTTACAACAATACCTGATATTTTATACGCTCCTGTTCCAAGACCTGGTTTCTCAAGCATGACCATGTCAACATCTCTATTGCTACTTTCCAGTGAAATAACAGAGGCATTCGTCCAGTTATCTTCCTGATCGTAGTAAGTGGTTAACAGGTTACTGTATTTTTCCGTGTTAACAATGTTTGCCTCAATAATATAATTTCCCTGAGAAAGGTCGTAGAATCCGAATTTACCCTCGCTCGAATTGGTTGTATATGTAACCTGTTCATAGGTAACCGGGGTTGTGTCCAGCTTTTTGTATAGTGCGACGTAGGCCCCGCCGTCCAACGGAGTATTTTGTTCGTAAAGAGTTCCGGTGATACTCAGATCGGCAGCCTGGTATACAATTATTTCAAGATACGTACTGGCTGTTTTTCCTTCACTGTTGGTAGCTGTTATTATTATAAAGAAATTTCCCATATCTTCGATTGTTGGCGTTCCGCTCAAAGTTAAAGAGGAAGAGTCAAAAGTCAGCCATTCGGGCAGGCTTCCGGTTTTTGCCGAAACAGAGTAACTTAATTCACCCCCTTCGTCCGGATCGGTAAATAATCCGTCGGGAATTGTGTACGAGAAAAAGGAACCTGGTTCTGCCTTTTGCGGGTATGTACTTCCTGTTACTTCAGGAGCGTTATTACCAGAAAGTACCGTTAGTGTGAACTCAGAAGTATATGTGTCGGATCCGTTATCTTCAGTGCCGCCATTATCTTTTACAGTAATCCGGATATTTGCTTCACCGGATTTTCCTGATGAAAGGGATATGGTAAGTTTTCCGGTTGAACTTCCTGAAGTATAATCAACTGCAATATCCGAAACCAGTTCCGAATTATCAGCTTCTGCCTGAACAGATATGACTTCCTGAGGCGTGCAAATTGAAGTTGCGTCAATTCCGGTTAAATCGACCACGGCCTGCGGTGTGTTTTTAGGTACAGACAGATCACTAACCTGATCAATTTCGGGTGCTATATTTACTTCTTTTACAATTACTTCAAATGAATAAGTCGATACGTTTCCTGATTTGTCGGTAGCTTTCCATTTTTCAACAGTTGTTCCCAGAGGAAAAGAACCATTCGGGCCGATTCCTGAAACCAGTTTTACCGAGTCCAGACAGGCATCGTTTACCACGATTTCCGGATAAGTGATCGTTTTTTCACAGGTACCGGGGTCAAGTGTTGTCCTGATGGCATCAATATTTTCAAAAACAGGCGCCTGAGTGTCGACTACCGTGATAGTCTGGGTATAAACATTGCTTACCTGGTTCGCTCCGTCGGTTGCAGTCCATGTATTGGTGTAAGTACCTGTTACATCGCAGTTATTGCCGGCTACAAAACTACCGGATGTTTTGTTAATATTCCCGATAGCTCCGTCGCAGGCATCGTATGCCGTTGGATACAAAGCCTGAGCTGCAGCCAAGGCATCAGCATCATTGTATTCGACCGTACGGTTTAAATTGCCGGAAGATGTTTCCCAGAATGGAGGATTATCAACAATTGAAAACGTAGCACTATGGAAAACCAATGTATAATTTCCGCTTAATGACAGCGTTCCCTGAAGAATCGTATAAAATCCGGCACTGCTACCTCCTTCACGAATCAGCGAACCTGTAAACGAATCACCGGAAATCAGGTCCGGAGAGTATGTGTAAGTAAGAGCAGGATCATATTCATTACATTCACGACTGATAGTTCCGGCATAAACATCAATTGTTTTTGCAGTAATGCTGGCAGACAGTCCGGTTGGCTGAGTCATGGTATAGTTGTCCTTTTTTGTACCGGCCAAGGTCAGTGCTGCGGTAACCGTAATTCCATTACCTGCATCAGCCTGTGCAAAACTACCGGTTAAGGCGTCCAGTGAAACATCATCACCGGTCAATACACCGTTCAGAGTAGCACCTGTAATCGTAGCGGCAGTCGTTCCGTCGTATGTTTTGTTTGCAGCCACGGCTCCTGTAACGGTTAAAGATGCTGCACTAATATTGGCGGTAAGTCCGGTTGGCTGGGTCAGTGTATAGTTGTCCTTTTTTGTACCGGTCAAGGTCAGTGCTGCGGTAACCGTAATTCCATTACCTGCATCAGCCTGTGCAAAACTACCGGTTAAGGCGTCCAGCGAAACATCATCACCGGTCACTACCCCGACGAGCGTAGCACCTGTAATACTTGCGGCTGTTGCTCCGTCATAAGTTTTGCTTTCGGCTGTTGCTCCGGAAACCGTCAATTCTTTGGCCGTTACTGTAAAATCGCCCGCAACATAGGTAAACGTATAATTAGTTGCTGTACCTCCAGAAACGGTAATAGCATCAACATAAGTACCAACGTCGGTTGTTCCGTCAATTGTTGCGGAAGCAGTTGGTTCAGCAGTTAACGCACTCACATTTTCGCCGGTTATCCAACCACTGTATGAAACAGTTAGCGTTGGGTTGACTGCTCCATAAATTTTGGTTTGATTATCGGCAGTAACCGTTAATCCAGCTTTTGAAACAGTACCTTTTACATTGGTAGGTTGTGTCAAGGTATAATTTGAAGCATCGCTGCCGGTCAGTGACATTGCGGTTGTAACCGGGATATTATCTCCCGCACTTGTCTGGGAAAAAAGCCCCTGTCCGTTATTTGTCAATGACACATCGTCCCCTGAAATCGTTCCGCCCAAGGTAGCCCCGGAAAGGGTAGCGGTATTGGTTCCGTCATAAACTTTAGTCACAACCGAGGTTCCGGAAACAGTTACATTTTTTTTAGTAATGTTTGCCGTGGCTGATTCGTTAAATGTAAAAGAATAGTTGGAAGCATCGTCTCCGCTTGCTGAAATTGAAGCGGTAACTGTTTTGCCTGTCCCCGCATTTTTATTGCTGAAAGCGCCATTGGAAACGTTGATTGAAACATCCCCTGAAAGAGTTCCTCCTGAAACCGAATATCCGACTGTTGCAGTGGTTGTCCCATCGTAAACTTTATTTTCAGCAGTAAGATTAATTGTTAAAGCAAGTTGTGCAATTAACCGTACAAAAGCCGATCCTCCGTCGGAAAATGTAGGGGCAGTTACGCTACCTGTTCCATCAGGATTAGTGAATTGAATGGTAGCAGAGTATTCGATATTCTCGCTGGAGTCCCACATTTTTATTGAAATATTATGTCCGCCAGTATAACCATTTTCGACACCGGCATCCGATTTGGCTGCCTGTATGGAAAGAATCGGTGATATTACTCCCGATAAAGCTGCTGCTCCGACACAAATGGATCCATCGAAAACTCCGATCTCGTCTCCGCCCTGAAGGTCTTGCCCTCCAACCTGGGCGGAATACACATAAATATTCATGTAGGAGTCTGCATTTCCTCCGGTATAAGCCGATGTAAAATGGGTTTGTGCTTTCCCACTAATGGAAATGACAATTGCTAAAATTAAAAGAAGGTAATTTTTCATATTATATCTGTTTTATTTCTTAATGATTTTACTGACTATCGTTTTATTGCAACGGATATAATAAATGCCCGGAGAAACAATCTGTCTCCGGCCATTCGTTCCATCCCATTTAATCAGGTTATTTCCCGTTGACGTTCCCCGGTAAACATCAGCAACTTTACGTCCGCTTATGTCATAAACCTCAATATTAAGCGAGACTCCGGCCGGTGCATTAACCTCAATTGATAACTCTTCGGCAAATGGATTCGGGAAACATTTCATTTCTGTTGTATTTTCAGAAATATTCGTATCCACGGCTAAAGCAACTTCGACAGTAGCATTTGCCCAGAGAGAAGAACCTTTCCCGAAAACACCTGAAGACTGGTTAACCGGTTCATACGGAAGATTGAATTCCTGTCCGTTCCGGTACAATTTCATTGTCAGGACGTTGCCCTGTACAAATCCATTTACTTTTTGTGACATACCGTCGTCGGCTGAAACAGGAATACTCATTACCCCCAGAGTCAGGTTATCGGTTTCGACAGTGGCAGATCCGACACAATTTGTTCCGTCGAAAATTCCGATTTCATCTCCCGAAATAAATCCTGAAGAAGCCAGATCCAGAAGGTTTACATTCATATGATCGACTCCGTTTCCTGAAAATATGGATTTGAAATGTGTTGAAACCGAAACCTGCGGAATAAATGCGTATGACTCGGAATTCATGCTGTTCGAAATTGTAAGTGTGCAATTGGTACTTACCCGGATTTTGTATCCTTTATTCGGGGAGAACTCTCCGATAGAATTTTGCCAGCCTAAAAAACTTCCGAAATATTCAACAGAATGTCCTGATTCATCCATTGCCTTAATCAGATAGCCCTGGTCTATCAACGTTTGCAGAACACTCAGCGCATTTTGAGAAGAGGTCGTCGGGAACGAAATAATGTTCCATCCGGTAGTCAGTGGAATATCGATCGGTAATGAGACCGGAGTACCGGAAACAGTAAGAGTAGTACTCGTGCTGACTTTAACTTTATAACCTTCAGTTGAGGAATTATTCCCGATAGAGTTCTGCCAACCCAAAACGCTTCCAAAGTTTTCGATGGATGTTCCTGACTCGTTCATGACCTTCAGTAAAGTTCCTGAATCAGTCAGCGGTTGAAAAATACTTAACAGATCAGGATTCGACGGAACTACATCAAAAGAAATAATATTCCACCCGGCAGATAAAGAAATCACCTGGGTCCCGTTCAAAATGTCGGCTGTAAGTCCTGCCGGCTGGGTCAGGTAATAATTCCCGGCATCGGCACCGCTTAGCGTCATTGAAGTAGTAACTGCAATATTATTTCCAATGTCAGCCTGAGCAAAAGTACCTGTTTCGCCTCCGGCCAGAATAACTTCATCGCCGGAAATAACGCCGCTCAGGTCAGCACCTGTGATTACAGCATCGGTGGTACCGTCGTAAACTTTATCAGAAGCTACGGCTCCAATAACCGTAAGTTCTTTAGCGGTAATATCAGCTGTTAGTCCTGTCGGCTGGGTCAACGAATAATTTGAGGCAGCGGTACCGCTAAGCGTTAGCGACACTGTTACCGGAATATCGTTTCCTACGGTACTTTGAGCAAATGAACCGGTCATTGTGCCCAAAGCGACATCATCGTTACTTACCGTTCCTGCTAAATTTGCTCCGGTAATGGTAGCATTAGTCGTTCCATCATAAGTTTTGCCGGCAACAACAGTTCCGGTTACAGTAAGTTCCTTTGCTGTAATGTCAGCTGCTAATCCAACCGGCTGAACGAGTGTATAATTATTTTTTGAAGTCCCTTGTAGTGTCAGGGTCGAAGAAACAGAAATATTTGTTCCGACACTGACTCTGGCAAACTGTCCGGTAAGGGCATCCAGAGAGACATTGTCACCACTGATGGTTCCATCAAGAGATGCTCCACTGATGGACGCGGTATTCGTGCCGTCATATACTTTATTCTGAGCCACAGCATTGCTTACTGTAAGCTGTTTGACAGTAATGTTGGCTGTCGCTGCAGGAGCGCTGTCAAACGATAAAGTATAGTTTGCAGCATCAGTACCAGATATGACAGAGCTTCCGAGGCTGACTGTTTTACCTGTACCTGCATTGGCATCCGGGAAAACAGCTATGGCAGTCAGGGTTACATCGTCACCAGCTACAAGACCGACCAGTTGCAGTGTTACATTATTGATCGAAGCAGCTGTGGTCCCGTTATATTCTCTGCTTATAGCCGTAAACCCTCCGCTAAGAGTAAGCTCTTTGGTTGTAATGCCTGCATTTGTTACCGGAGCACCTTCAAACGATAATGTATAATTTCCGGCATCGGTGCCTGCCAGTCCCGAGTCAGTGAGGCTGACTGTTTTTCCTGTACCTGCATCCGGAGTATCAAATGTTGCTACCGCATTCAGACTTACATTTTCAGAACCGACAATGCCTGCCAGTTCAAGACTGTTTGTCGCAATGGTTGCAGCAGTTGTCCCGTTGTACGTTTTTCCCTCTGCAGTAAATGTACCGGTAATTGTAAGCGATTTTGCCGTGATGTTTGCCGACAATCCGCCTGGTTGTATCAGTGTATAATTGTCTTTGTCTGATCCGTCAAGCGACATATTTGCCGTTACTGCAATTCCATTTCCGGCAGAAGCCTGAGTAAAGGTTCCTGATGTACTGTTGACGAGCGAAACGTCATCATCGCCAAACACTTCAGTACTCCTTAATGTCGCTCCGGAAATCGTTGCACCGGTAGTGCCGTCGTATATTTTGTTCCCGGCAACAGCACCGTCAACATGCACAGGAGCAGAATTTACAGTCAGACGACCATTCATCCATGTAATGTCATAGTTTTCAGAAGTCAATCCTCCTGCGGTAATCACATATTCTCCTTTATTAACAGCTCCCTGAGAGCTACCGGTATAACTCAATGTGCCAGACAGACTGCCGGAATTATCGGCACCAAGGAACCCGCTGTATGTCACTCCGTTTCCATTTGCATAAGCATTGCCATCGTATGTTTTCGTATCATCGTTGGCAGTAATAGTCAACCGGGCCTTGCTGATCGTGAGTTCCCCATTTACAAACATAATGCTGTAATTGGCCGATGTTAATCCACCAGGAGTAATTGCATATGTTCCTTTGTTGACAGCTCCCTGAGATGTACCGCTATAAGTTAATGTTCCTTCCAGTGAGGAAGAAGTTTCCCCATTTACAAATCCTTCATAGATTACCCCGTTACCGCCTGAGTATGCTGATCCGTCATAATCTTTACTGTCATTGTGGGCCGTAACCGTTAGTGTTGCAGAATTTATATCAAAGAAGGCCGTGTTATAGGTAATATTATAGTTGCCCAATACTCCCGACGGACTTAATGCAGCACTGATTGTATACGGACTGCTGCCCACAGATTCACCGGATGTACGTGAATAAACAGCTGTCACATTATCTTCCGCAAGAAAACCGCTCAAAGTTCCGGTCAAGACGGGATCTGATCCGCCATAGGTTTTTCCGGAGGCAATTGGCGTAACCGAAGCATCCTTTTTACTGATAGTAAAGTCGGCCGTGTTATAGGTAATATTATAGTTACCCAATACTCCCGACGGACTTAATACAGCACTGATTGTATACGGACTGCTGCCCACGGATTCACCGGATGTACGTGAGTAAACAGCTGTCACATTATCACCGGTAAGGAACCCGTTTAATGTTCCGGTCAAGACGGGGTCTGATCCGCCATAGGTTTTTCCGGATGCAATTGGTGTAACCGAAGCATCCTTTTTACTGATGGTAAAGTCGGCCGTGTTATAGGTAATATTATAGTTGCCCAATACTCCCGACGGACTTAATACAGCACTGATTGCATACGGACTGCTGCCCACGGATTCACCGGATGTACGTGAGTAAACAGCTGTCACATTATCACCGGTAAGGAACCCGTTTAATGTTCCGGTTAAAGACGGGTCTGATCCGCCATAGGTTTTTCCGGAGGCAATTGGCGTAACCGAAGCATCCTTTTTACTGATAGTAAGGTCAGCCGGGTTATAGTTGACGGTATAGTTAGCTGTTACATCAGCATCCGTTCCGTCAACAATTTTCAGTGTTCCTGCATTGATAGCATAAGCACCTGTGTTATCTCCTGAAACCCTTTGTAAAGAACCGCTGAAACTTTGTCCCACGGCAAGGCTTCCGGCAGTAACAAGATAAGTTAATGCAGGATCGTTTTCTCCATATATTTTTGATTTGCTATCGGCAGTAACAGCTATCGACCGCTTGGTAATATTAACGGTCAATGCCGGTTGTATCAGTGTATAATTATCTGCATCATTCCCTGAAATTGTCATGCCTGTGGTGACAGACAGGTTACTACCGACATTTGAAGAGACCAGCGTTCCGGTTGAGGCATTCGCCAGAGAAACATCGGTCGCCCCTGTTTCCAGATCAGCCGTATTCAGCTCTGCTCCGGAAATAGTAACACTATTTGTCCCGTCGTAATCGCGGTTTTGTGCAACAGCATTAATTACATGGATTGCCTTACCTGTAATATTAGCAGTAGCGGTAGGTGCACCAGCAAGCGATAACGTATAGTTTCCTGCATCGGTGCCTCCCAGTGCAGTTGATGCAGTTAGTATAACTGTTTTGTTATTGCCCCTGCCTACACTTGTAAATGCTGCCTCGGGGGTCAATGTTACATTTTCTGTGTTTACAATGCCATTCAAGGTCAGATTGTTTGTTTCAATTGTAGCATTTGTTGTCCCGTCATAAGTTTTATCGGCAACAGTAAACGATCCGCTAACAGTAAGCGTCTTTTGGGTGATGCTTGCCGTTGTTGTTCCAGAGGTAGAGACCAGACTGTATTGACCGGCTTTTTCTCCGGTTAATGAAATGCCGGTCACCGTAACCGTTTTGCCTTCGCCAATAGTCACGTCATCAAACACGGCGCTTGTGTATGTTAATGCAACGTCGTCGCCTTCAACAAAACCGGCACTTAATGAAACCGTAGCATTGGTAGTTCCGTCATATTCCTTATCAATACCGGTTATGGTAACGATCAGTGGCTTAGCCCAGATATCGGCTATAGCCACTCCTGTAGTTGTTGCCAGAATATAGTTGTTTTTATCCAGACCTCCCGATATTGAAATATCTGTATAGTTTACATTTTTCGAGTTACCAACGGAAGCATTTTCGAAAGCAGCTGTACGTCCAAAGGCCAGGTTATCCCCGTTTATCCGGTCATCATTAAACCCAATACCGGTAGCAACGGTAGTTCCGTCGTAATACTTACTGTCTGCCCCAAAATTAGAGAGATGCAAATATTTTTGGGTAATACCAGCTGTTGTTGTAGCTACGCCTGTCAGGTTATAATTACCGGCATCTGCACCGGTCAGGCTATAACCCGTAAGTGTTACTGTTTTGCCTGTACCTACATTTTTATCGCTGTAACTGGCTGTACCTTCGGAAAGGATAACTTCGTCGGGCGAAATCACCCCATTCAATGTCCTTGTCAGAACATTAGCTGAAGTAGTCTGATCATAAACTTTTGTTGCATCAACCGTAAAGTTCCCGGTAATGTCAAGTTTGTTGATAATCAATTGTGCTCCGGTATAGGTAATTGTATAATTGCTGTTAGCCAATGTTCCCTGGTTAATGGCATAAGAACTGCCGGCTACTGTTTCGCCGGCAACGCGTGATAACGTCCCTGTAAAGCCGATGACTTCCCCGTTAGCCAGTTCTGTGCCCACGGCAGGAACGGACACATAAGTCAACACGGGATCCGATTCTCCGTAAGTTTTGGTTTGGGCATCAGCCGAAACACTAACAGCAAGCGGATTAATGGCGAAGGTTGCACCTGCATAAGTGATGTTGTAGTCGGAAACTACGTTTGTCCCTTCTCCGTCAACAATTGTCAGCGTATTCCTCTCAATCGTATAATCGGTTGCAACATCTTCTCCTGAAACTCTTGACAATGCTCCTGAAAATACATCAGAGTATGCCAACGGGACATCTGCGGAATAGGTAAATGCAACAGGATCGGAATCTCCATACGTTTTTTGCTGACCACTGGTTACCGTTACTGTAACCGGTTTTACAGTGATACTGAAATCAGCCGGAGTATACGTGATCGTATAATTATCGCCTGCCGACAATGTTCCGAGCTGGATTTCATAGTCAGTTCCGACGTGAATTCCGGATTCACGTGTTAATGCTCCTGTAAACAAACCGGCATCATCTGTATTTTCAAATCCCGAATAGGAATAAGTAAATGCCGGATCATCTTCGCCATATACTTTCGTTTGACCAGAGTTTGCATTGACCAGCAATTCTTTTTTGTCAACAGTTAAAGTTCCGGCTACATAGTTAATGGCATAATTCGATGCTGTAAAGTTCGTGCCGGTTGCATTACTTATTGCTATTGAATATGTCCCGGCAGAAGCTGTAGCAGCAGCACCATCGCTGGCGAGCAAGACATTATCGACCGTCTCACCGGAGGCTAATGTGCCATCGGTCAACGTATAGGCTGTTGTTCCCAGATCAGGTGCTTCGCCGTACGTTTTATTCTGATTGTTTGCAGTAAGGGTAATCGGACGGGCAATAATCTCAAAATTTGCCGGTTCGTAAGTAACAGCATAACTGGACTGTTTGTCAATACCGCTTTCCTTCATAGTCAGTGTTCCCTGACCGATTCCGTAATAACCGACATTATTTCCGGATATTCTTTCCAACGCCCCGTCAAAAGTATCACCCTCAGCAAGGCTGCCTGAAGTTACCGTGTAGGTATAGCTTACAGGATCATCTTCGCCATAAATTTTTTGCTGACTGGTATCAACAGTAATGGCGATTGGCCTTTGTTCTATTACGCCTGTAACATCGGTCAAATAATGGATTGAATAATTATCTCCATTGTTACCATCGTCAATTACAGTACCCGAAGGAATAAGCGTTTTTCCTGTACCGGCAAGTTCTGTATCGAATGTCTGAATTCCGACACTTGTTAAAACATCTCCTGTTTGAAGCGTTTCAACAACCGGGAGTACAGATGAGGCAGTTGATCCGTCGTAAATTTTTGTATCGGTTTGTGCCGTTACATTAATATTCCTGACTGAAATATCTGCTGTTGCCGTTCCACTGGTTGTTATCAAAGTATAATTCCCGGAACCGGCACCACCGCTAATAGCAATATCGGTATAATTGACTGTTTTTCCGGCAGCGGCAGTCCGGTCGGCGAAAGCTGCCGTGTAACTGAAAGTCAGTTCATCGCTGTTTACGCGGTCATCCGAAAAACCTGCTCCGGTGACCGTTGTTGTTCCGTCATAAGTTTTATTATCAGCAAGGAAGCTGTTTAAAGTCAGGTCACGTTTGTTCACCGTGAGAGAGCCTGTTTCATTGTAAGTAATATGATAAAGACCTCCATCGACACCACTGGCAAAACTTGCCGAACCTGGAACTATTGCGTACGAGCCAATTCCTGCCGTTTTTGTTTCTCCGTCACTTGTCAGCACGACGTTGGTAATTTCCCCGGCGACCACAGGGCTTACAGTTTGCCCGTAAACGTCAACATAATCAGTACCTGTGACTGTAAATTCTGTCGTTCCTAAGGCAAAATAATCACCTCCTGCGTTCTCCGGTCCCTGTCCGTAAGTTTTTGACTGGTTATTAGCAGTAACGGTTACAGCACGCTGCACTGTGATTTCCGATTGATAGCCATACTTTCGTGGATCATCATAATCAAGGGCCGTTAACCACCAGTCTTCACCAGGCTGACTAAACAGCACTCCGTCGGGGAAGGTGTGAATTCCGTGATCTTCAGTAGTAAATTGATAGTCGTCAGGGTTTATTGCATAAATATCGGTATTCGAAAAGGTAACCGTCCCTGCATAGTTTGTTTTCCGGTTTCCGTAGGTATCACGTGCTTCAACCCTCGGGCTGACCCTTACTCCCAGATCGTGCGGATCAGAAATATTATCAACCACAAAGTCTTTCAATACAGTTGGCAATACCAGAACAGGAAGCGAATGATTTCCTTCGTCAATGCTATTCGTGTTATCTGCTACTGTAATTACTGCATTTTCAGTTTTATAAAGAATCATATTAGCAGTAGCAACACCCGATGAAAAAGTAAGCGAGGTGGCACTCTCCATAATCGTTCCTGCAACTGTCGGGTAAGTAACCGGATCGGGAGAAGCATTTGCACCATCAAAAATCAGGCTATGGGATCCGGTATAATTTGTTGCGGTATTATTATATGCATCGTAAGCCGTAATGGTAATTGTTTGTGCGATACCGGCTGTCTGCTGCGGGTTTCCGGTAATAGCCAGATAAGCTGGTGCTGACTGACTGACAACAACAGGTAACTTATAGGTGTATGTTGTTTCATCTGCGGTAACATTATTGGGTGTTGTGATACCGGAGACACCCTCGTTAGCATCAGTTGCCGTTACCAGCGCATTTTCTTCCTTGTATAAAATCATTGGAAGATCCTGTGCAACGCCGGCAGAGAAAGTAACCGATGCTGATGTTCCAAATGCAGTTGTACTTACGGTAGGAGCATAAGCCGGATCGGGATCATAGGAAGGCGATGAATTTGCCCCTCCAAATGTGATTGATTTACTTCCGTCGTATCCTGTTGCCAGGTTGTTGTACTGGTCGTAAGCCCTAAGCGTGATATTGTTTGTGGTACCTGCCGTTTGCGTTCCGGAGCCGGTAATAGCTAAATAATAGGGGTCTGCATGACTGACTGCAACTTCAAGTTTATCGCTATTGGCATTAATTTCACCATCAGTAACCGTTATCTGCGCTGTTTGAACCTTATAAAGTTTCATCGCGACTGTTACAGCGCCGCTTGTAAAGGTTGGGGCTGTTGATAACCCTAAAATCACATCGTTAACTGTTGGATTCGTTGCAGGCGCCGGAGAAGGATCTGCCCCTGTAAAGGTGAGTGTTCCTCCCGTATAATCGGTTGCTACGTTATTGTATGCATCGTAGGCAGTAATCGTTATGTCCTGGCTTGTACCAGCAGTCTGTGAACCTGTACCTGTTACGGCCAGATAGGTAGCCGTACTCGGAGTAACGGTTACATTTTTCAAATAGCCGGCAGGGGTTGTAATGCTTCCGGCAGTAGCAACAACCGAAGCTGTTTCGACTTTATATAAATACATGCTTCCGGTAGCTGCGCCTGAGGTAAAGTTCAAAGTTAGAGTTGCACCAAATGCAACACTTTCAACTGTCGGACTGGTTGCTGAATGAGTGCCGTAAGCATCGGAAACAGATGCTCCGCTGAATACAATATTTTTATCGCCGGTATAACCGGTTGCCTGATTGTTATACTGGTCATAAGCAGTAACCGTAATTGTCTGGCTTGTGCCTGCCACCTGCGTACTCTCCGTACCTGTTACAGCAAAATAATTTGCCGGCGCATGGTTCACGGTAACATGCAGCCTTGAGTCCGGTTCAGAATCCCTGGTCATGGGGCCTCCCTCATCTTGATCAGTAACTGTAATTACAGCATCTTCAACATTATACAGTTTCATTGTGGCCGTAGCCTGTCCGTTTGTAAATACAAGCTGAACATCAGAACCAAATTCCACATCATTGACTGTGGGGTTCGTCGAAGGAGAAGGTGAACCGTTCGCCCCTGCAAAATGCAGCGTTTTGGTTCCAGAATACCCCTGATTCACATTATTATAGCTATCGTAAGCCTTAACTGTTATTGTTTGTGCAACGCCGGCTACCTGGGTGGAATTTCCTGAAATGCCAAGATATGCCGAACTGGTATATGATACATCAACAGCCAGTTCATGACCCGTTGCATTAATATTATTGTCTGTCGCACTAATCGAAGCTTCTTCGTCATTATACAAAGTCATGATGCTGGTAGCAACACCTTCCGTAAATGTTATGGTCGTTGATGTTCCGAAATCTATTGCCGTTCCGGATTTATCCGTTGTTTCCGGATTTGTTCCCGGTGTGGGAGAGGTTTCCGCTCCCGAAAATGTCAACGATTTATCGCCTGTATAATCAAGTGCCTGGTTCCCGTAAGTATCATAAGCAGTGATTGTAATAGTCTGGGAAGTACCCGCCGTTTGTTCGGAATTTCCTGTAATCGCGAAGTAATTTTCAACGTTGTTTTTTACATAGAAATTTCCGGAGGTTACAGGAAGTAACGGATCACTGGTGAAATTAATGTTAATAGTTTCCGCTTTTTTATAATTCAAACCTGAAAAAGCAGCAATACCACCAACAGCTGTTGCTGTTAATGAGCCCGTGCTTTCCAATGTGGAAGTTCCTACACTGCCTATGGCTGCTGTAACCACCGATGAGTTATCGTAAGTTACCAGGTTATTCCATTGGTCAAGAATATGGATAACCGGTTGCGGAGTAAAATCGACACCAGCAACAGCCTGTGTAAGATCTGAGGGCTGTGTGTCTATTGCCAGGTGAGTTGCAACTCCCGGCGTAACCGCTACCACGGCATTATCGGAAATAGCCGATACCGTTTCAGACCCGCTCAACCGGAATGTTCCGGTGATGGTTGCATCACCTACCCCGATTCCGGCCAGCTTAAATGTAGCCGAATATTTTCCATCACTGGTATAAATTGCAGTAATAGCACTTGCTGCCGGAGAATCCGATCCATTGTCAATCACTCCGATAGGTGAAACCGATAAAGCAACGGTTCCCCGATCGTTCACAATCAGGTTCCCGAATTGATCCTTTAACTGAACGGTTATAACCGTACTTTCGTCGGCTGTAATGGTTTGGTCGGCAGAGGTAATCTCAATGTCGGCGACATCGGGAAGGCCTTCGGTAATGGTTACTTCTGTATCGTTATCATCAAACGAACCCGATACAGAGGAAGCGGCTTCGGTGCCTGTAAACGAGCCTGTTATAGTAGCCGTACCAACTCCATTAGCCTGAAGTGCATCAGATGCAGTATAATTTGCTGTTAATGTTGCTTCATATTTCCCGCCAGAAGTGTAATCAGCAACAACCGTCGCTGATTGGTCGCTGTTATTATTAAGCAATCCCAGATCTGTTGTAAGAGTTACTGTTCCCCGATCGTGTGTAATCAGGTTCCCTAAAAAGTCTTTTAATTGTACCGTTACGGCCGAACTTCCGTCAGTTGTTATTTCTGTCGGGGTCGCTGTAATGGTTGATGTGATCAAATCGGGCAACCCTTCGGTGATGGTCACTGACTCGCCATCAGTAATAGCTCCATCGGCGGGCCATGGATCTCCGCTCCAGACTCCGGGTCCTTCTGTTTCGTTGAAATCAATTGAACCCGTAATAGCAGCAATTCCTACTCCATTTGTCGATGCATCGTAGTTGGCATACAAAGTGGCCGTATAATTTCCGCTCCCGGCATAAACTGCCGAAACCGATGGTGTCCCGCTGTTGCTATTGAAAGCACCTAAAACAGTATTCAGGGTCACAACCCCGTCATCGGTAGTACGAAGGTTATTATACTGGTCGTATAACTGAACGGTGACAAGTGTATTCTCATTTGTTGTAATGCTTCCTGATGTTGCAGTAATAGTAGTGTGGGCCAGTGACGGCGGGGCCGGATTTACGGTTATTGTATAGGACCCGTTAAATGCTGTTTCCCCAAGTTTAGCCGTGATAACATTCGGAGCGGTAGTACTTGTTACCTGCACATAAAACACATAAATGCCTTCTGATCCTTCTGTTGCCCCGTTATTTTGTTGAATCCCGGCATTTGCATTTCCGTCAAGAGAGACTGAGATATTCTGGCACGCTATCAGCAGGTTTCCGTCTGTATCCCGTGGAGTTAAAGTCACCACAACATTCTGCCCGGCAATTTTTGTAGTAGCATCCACGGTAAAATCTGACTCGTTGGGAGTAAATGGTCCCGGTTGTACCATAATGTCGCGTTGCGACCCTTGTTTATACGCATATTGCGAATCGGCAGCACGTACCCAGTAAGCACCGGTTTTTCCAATCGTAATCCCGTCTGTGAAAGTCCGGATTCCCTGATCTGAACTGCTAAATGGCTGTAAGCCGGAAGGGAAAGTAATCAGGGCGTCATCCGACGACTTGAAACGGATGCTTCCTGTATAATCCAAACAAGTATTATAATAAACATCACGTGCTGTTACCCGGATATCGAACGGAACCGTGGCACGTTGCGTGGTAGATGTTTCGCCGGTTTCATTATCAAGGGATTCGACAAGGAAATTATCCAAAATAGTATTTTTTACTGTAATCGCCGCAGTTGTACCCGGACTTGCAGAAGGACCGTCAGTAATTGTAATCGTAGGTGTTTCGTGTGCATTATATAATGTAAATCCACTGATGGTAGCCACACCTGCTGTGAATGTTTGCTCCCCATTATTCGGAATTATACGTACCATTCCACTGCGTGAAGGAGTAGCAGCGGTCGTCCATATCACATCATGGGCTCCCTCGTAGTTGGTCTTTATATTGTCATATTCATCATAAACTGTAGCCTTCACACTAAACTCAACGCCTGCAGTTACCGATTGCTGATTGCCTTCAGCATCCGGATTGGCTGCCAATATAAAATAATGGATAGCGGCGGGAGTAACAGTAATGTCGGATTGTGTACCGGTTTTCCCGTCACCCGTGGCAACTACAGAACGTTCTCCTGTTGTTTTCAAAGTCAGTTGATTTACCAGGGTCACGGTTCCCTGATCGGAAGACTGATACGTATAAGTCGGAAAAACTTCGTCATTGCGATGTGTATCCGGCGAACTTAAAGTAATCGTCCCTGTATAATCGGTTTTAATATTATCGTACTGGTCGTAAGCGGTTACTACCGGTGATGTAGTTGTTCCTGCCACTACCGGATCGGTAATCCCTTCTACTGTAAAATGATCGATTGCCGCAGGATTAATGGTGAAAGAATTGGATACAGGTGCTGTAACAATCGGGGCATCAGCACTGACAATTAAGGTGTAACCCGCACCTGTTTTATCAATCCATAAATCCGAAAAAGTTGCCACACCAGCTACGGCACTCACTGTTGTTGTGCCATGCAGTGTTCCTGCACCATCAGTTGAAGGATTATTGGAGATTGCAATGGTTACCGCTGCCGTTGAATTGGTCATCGTGTTTCCATAGGTATCGGTAATACAGACGGTTACCGGAATATTTGCCCCCGCAATCTGCGTGGTAGGTTGTGTTCCGAAGGCCAACCTGTTCGGGGCAAAAGAAGCTGTAACAGAAATGCTGTTGGTTACGCCGGTATGGGTGCGTGGATTAACCACAGAACCATCGCTCCAGTTTACAAAGTTATAACCGGTATTTGGAACGGCTTCAACCTGCGTTCCATCGGCGCCGTTTGCAACAACCTGGCTGGCCGTGCCGGAAATACTTCCGTTTTCCCCGGCTATATAGTCCAGCGTATGGTTCGTTCTGAACGACGACGATGTCCGGTAAACGGATGCCCCGCAACCGTTGAATGCCTTTACCGAGAGGTAGTAAGTTGTACTTTTTGTTAGGCCTGTGGCAACAGCAGATAGATCCGTTGTTGTACCATTTACAGTATAACCACTTTCATATGTAACTCCGGAAGAGGTACCAACCGCCCAGTAATAGGTGATTGGCGTAAGCCCTGTGGATTCGGACCATGAAAGGTTGGCTGTTGTTAAACCGTCAGTTCCTGAAGGAACTGTTACAGAAGCCGATGCCGGCTGAGAAGCTGGCTGGTTAACGGTAATAGTTAATCCCGACGTGCAACCAGAACTATATCCTGTGGTATTATAGTTTTTTGCATAATAAGTAGTAGTTGTACCCGGATATACGGTAATAGGATTTCCCGTTCCGATATATGTACCACCGCAACTTCCGGAATACCAGTATACAGTTCCCTGTGCATTCGAGACCGAAAGCTGAGGTCCTTCGCCATTACAGATCGTAGAGGAGGAAGCAACCGGATCAGTAGGATCAGTAGGATAGGTTGTAAACGAAACCTGCGAACCGTAACCTGTGCCTGCCGAATTTGTCGCATAAGCACGCACATAATAGGTTGTATTGGGCGATAAGCCACTCAACGCCCCTGTGCTTGTACCTGTATAACTGCTGGTTGTCGGCGATCCGCCGGTGTTCCATACAATGCCCTGGGCTGTAACTGTTGCCCCGCCAGTGCTGGTGACCGTGTAGCCCGAAGATGCCGAACTTGTAGTGATTGAACTTACCGCAGTTGTTGATACTGTCGGCGTTGAAATGCTGGACGTGGTAAAACTTACCTGGGGCCCGTAACCCGTTCCCAGGCTGTTCGTTGCATAAGCTCTTACATAGTAAGTAGTTCCCGGATTAAGCCCCGTCATTGTAGCTGTAAAAGTTCCGGTTCCTGCAGGAGTACTACTTGAAACATGCGAACTGTTTTCATAAGTTGGATTCTGAGAGGTACTATATACAACCCCGCGGTCGGTAACGCTTTCTCCGCCATCGGCACTAACATTACCACCGGAACTACCGCCCGAACCTGAAATTGAGGAAACGCTGGTAGTGGAATTTACGGTTGGAACAGACTTTACAACTCCCCCCGTCACATTCCATTGATAAACCCCGGTAGTGTTACAGTTTGTAGTATTTACAACTGACAAAAAACCGGAGGTTCCGGAATGCTGAACCTCTCCGTAAGTAGTGCCGGTACCTGTAGTCCATCCACCTGTCGGATAAGCTCCTGCTGTACCAGCTCTTCCCCACTGCATATTGTTGTAACGGATTTCTATCTGAAAGTTCAAATTTGAGTTTCCATCATAACCATCTCCTTTTCTTAAAATAATTTGAAAAGTATTGTATCCGCTGCCAAGTGTAGGAGTATTATACGGAGGTATATCAATATAAGTAACAACTAAATAAGTTGGATATTGACTGTAATATACATATCCATGGCCGCCTTTCCCCGGATACAAATCGTCAAACTGTGCGGCGACCATCGGGCATACTCTGAACCCGGCAATACCTGTCGGATTATATGACCTGTATCCTGTTCCAAAAGTTATGTATCCGTTTGAGCCTATATACATAGAAGTATAGGTGGTGCTTCCTATTTTTATTCCTCCCGTTCCTCCCGCTCCTCCTGAAAAAGTAGTTGTAATACTTACCGAGTTATAGGTGTCATCACTTTGTACCCCTGCCAAATTGGTAGTATAAGTTACCAAACTTGCCTGTCCAATCGCCGATCGGTTAAAAAACATCAGCAACGCTATCAGCACTACCATTTTACCGGCATTGTTAACCAGGCATCTGATAATTTTTTTATTATTAATATGATCCATTTTATTCCCTTTTTATCAAATGTTGAAAACTTACTGCATGACAAAATTCAGCCCGGTGAGTTGTTCAAGCTTTGCTTTCATTTCTGTTCCAGGTTCAGATAAAAAAACATCCTGATTATGAATGACCACCTTGCCGCTGACATGAGAAGACCATGTTCCCAGCGACGTGGCGTAATCATTAACATCGTCGGGGTTAAGCGCAATATTGCCGAAACCTAAGGTCCCTGGTTTGCCCGCGACGAAAAGATGGAGGTCGGTAACCTGTTTCCCGTTCAATGCGGCTGTGATCTGCTCAGGTGCCATTACCCGGGAAACTTCGAGTATGCACACATTCTGGTTACCCTCGTATTGCGCTTTCAGCCGCTCATAATTTGGGTATGCGGGATCGATAACTACAAAATCCACACTTAAATCCTGCGCGTAAATTGCCGGAAACAGCATGCATGTTAATGTCAACAGAAGTAGAATTCGTTTCATATTATTTGTGTTTTTATTATTTCCGGATATTCCAGGCATCTTAAATTGCGCCCCCTTATGGGTCCCTGAAAAGAAATCTGTAACCAGATTTTTATCGCTATTTAATCTGCTTTTCATCTATTATTCTAGTTAATGGTTACAGTAACTGCTAATCGTGTTGCACTCTCGGTATAATCAACCGTCTGAGTGGCATAATAAGTACCCGAACTAAGAGCTACATTTGGAGCAAGCGGCGTACCACCGGATGCTGTCGAGTACCAGCGAATATTACTTCCGGTAGTAACAGACAAATCAGAGACCGTAGCACCCGAGCTAAGCGTTTGTTCGGCATCGCCCGTCGGAGCACAAGGCGTATCATCAATATCGACAGTAACCGCTGTGCGTTCAGTACTTTCTACTCCATTTACAGTTTGGCTGGCATAGTAAGTCGTTCCATCGACCAACACTGTTTCAGAAGAAAGTGCTGTACCTTCCGAATCGTACCATTTTATATCTGTGCCGGTAGCAGAAAGATTGGCAACAGAAAAAGAAGGTGTAGAAAACGATGGTTCGGCAACACTAACCGTAGAAAATTTGCATCCGTCGCTCCATATTCCGTTTACATAATTCCGGGCATAATAGGTTGTTGTTTCGGTAACCAAAACATAAACCGGGTTTCCTGTAGTAACCTGTGTTCCGCCACAACTGCCGGTATACCAATACACCGTACCCATATCGCCCGCTGCAGTAAGTTTTACCCAGGAATTACTACTGACAGTTGCTGCAGAACTCGTTACACCTGTCGGATCGTAAGCAATATTTACGGTCGAATAATCGGAAATATGCGGTGAAGTTTCTCCGGACATTCCTCCGTATTCAACTACATAACCGGCTATTTCAGTAGTATTAGTATTAGCCATGTCATTCCACGTTCCACCTGTTAAAAAATGGGCATAATTTTCATCACCATCATTATTATTATTATTAGGCTCTCCACTAGCCCAATTTGCGTAAGCTCCAACAAGTGTTCCACCATTAGCTGCGGACCCTCCGGACCAGAACTGGGTTCCACTTTCAGGGCCTGTTTCCCATTTCCAGACTCCTTCCACTGCAGCATCATTTGCCCCGATCCAGCCTTGGCCATTTAATTTTGCCGCACAAAAATCATTTTCACCCTGCGAAGTAACGGTTACCAGATAACCCTGTAAGCCAAAATAAGATTTGCCTGCGGCAGCAGTACGTGCATTTTCCCAAGTAATTGCAGCACTCGTTACAAACTCATAATAATGCCCATTCCCGGAATATGGCAAAGCCGAGTTCAAACTAAAAGTAATTGTACGTGCTAAAGTACTGGGCGAAGCCGAGGTATTAACGTAAGTAACTTTTCTTAAGGTTGTCTGATAAGAAGCTTCACTTGCAGTACCGGTTAACGTTAAAATACCGGTGGTCGAGTCATATGAATAGTTGATACTTGTTTCACTATCTGTCCCCGAAGTATTTCCTTCAATCCGGAGTATATCTTCGGGAGATGTAAAATTGCTGCTTATCGAAACGGTAGCAGCCGTGAGCGTTGTACTTGTCTCTCCCTCCGCCGCTGTGTTCACGGTAAGGGAAGGGGCAACAACAACTCCTGTATTCTGACCTGTGACCTTAGGTTCGGTATCGTACGTATATAATGATTGGGCAGCCCCAACATTAACTAATAACGAAAAAGAAATAACAAGGAGCAAACTAATCGTCCACTTACCGACTACCGTATAATAGTTATAATATTTCATTGTAATCCTGTTTTAAATATTTATTCATTAATTAGTTACCACAGAAAATTTGTGTTGCTTCTGCAGATGGAGCCTGGGGATAAATGATGCCAGTATTTACAGTGTGGTTCACCGGTGCTATGTAGTTATTTCTTGCATCACCTGTTAATGAGTAAACCACTGTAATGGTTTTGCCACTCCCTACATCGGCAGTATCATAATTTGCTTCTGCTGTTACACCTACATTCACATTGTCAATCGTTTCAACTCCGGAGAGTGTCCCTGCTGTTACTTGAGCTGTTGTATTTTCGTCGTAAATTTTTGATAGAGTAAGTTCTGGCGTTGAAATCGTAAGCTGTTTGGCTGCAACTGTCCCCTGGTAAGGAGTATAGGTAATATAGTAATTGCTGTCAACAAAACCTCCGGTTCCGGTTGCCAACGATGGAGTTACTACATAAGCAGTTCCGGCTGATGTTGTGGCCGAGAGACCAGCTTCATCTGGAGTTAACGTAACACTTGTAACGGTTTCCGAACCAACGCCTGTTGCATCTGCAGTAAAGTTTGTTTCACTTGTTTCTTCAATTAATGATGTCCCATAAGTTTTGGAAGGACCGGTGGCTGTTATGGTTAACGCAACCTTATTAATTGTTAAAGTCACTAACGTTCTTGAAGCACTTTTACAAAATGTTTCGTCATTCACGGCTTCGGCCCAGGCAGTATAAGTACCGGCATTGGTACCTGCAGGTGCATCGATTTCAGTGCCGTCGGTTTCAGAATTATAGTACACAACACTTGACCCGGTCTCTGCAGATGCTGTTGCAGTATATTCGTTCCCATCGTATGTCTCTGTGATATCATTTGCTGTTGGAGCTGCAGGTAATGGATTAATCGTTACATTAACTTCCCTTACCGTATAGCAACCGCTGGCGTTTGTTCCTTTTATGTAATAGGTTCCTGTGGTGGCCACCTGACCTGGATTCGAAAGAGAGCTGGTTGCCTCATAATCGGTCCAATAGGTAAGGGTAAGCCCCGAAGTACTGCCTTCTGTAACCGATGAGACAGTTAAATCAACCGTACCAGGAGAACAAACAGGATTCGGATCATTTACAACTAACTGCGGTTTTGGATTGACCGTCACTGTAATGGTGAATGAATTACCCTCGCATGAATTTTCGGTTGAAGTTGGTATAACCACATATTCAACAGTTCCTGATTCTGTATAGCTGGTATTGCTCAATAGCTGATCAATATTGCCACCCGACCCTGCACTTGCATCCAAAATATTCGGCGATACTTCACCCAGAGTCCACCGGAATGAACTCGTGACACTTGCCGCCAGCGTAATATTGGTATTCTCTCCGCTGCATATAGCGTAAGTGGAATTATTGGTAACAACCGGCGATTCGTAAATCGTAACATCGGTTCCTGCTGTAGTGGTGCAACTGCTTACTCCAACAGTATAGGTTATGCGGTAAGTTCCCGGGGCACTTGCTGACGGAGTGATTGCCCCGGTTGTTTCAGAAATAGATAAGATTCCTTCTCCTTCACTTGTTCTGTTAAAAGTGAAAGTACCACCTGTACTTCCGGTTAATTCTACCGGTTGTGCTTCGGTGATGGTATTGCAATATGGAGAACCAGAATAATAAATTGTCGGAGAAACCGGTGTTTCTATAATCTGAAAATTTTCAACACGGGCAACAACATCTGAACACCCACCGCTGGCGGAAATAGTATTTAAAATCGTATAGGTACCCGGCGTACTGTTTGCCAGGTCAATCTTGCCTGGTGTCGTAGCATCGAACCGCACACCTGCAGGGACTGATGTAAAAGTTCCGGCTACAGCACCGTCGTCAAATGTTGGCGTTGGAGGTGTTTCATCATTTTGGCAGTAGATAGTTGCCGGATAACTAAATCCTGCTAAAGGCAATTTTGTTATTGTAACTTCAGCTGTTGCTGTTATTATATCGCAACCGCCTGCTGCTGCAATAGTATTGGTAACGGTATATGTCCCGGGGGTACTTGCCTCTAAGTCAATAGTACCCGGCAACACTCCGTCTCCTGATGCAAAAATCAAAGTTTCAGGAGTTGCAGAAAAAGTACCGGCGACCCCTCCGTTAAGAAATGTTGGTCCCGGATTTTCACCATCACTACAATAAGGAGAATCAGTATACTCAAAGGTTGCAACAGCAGGTATGCTAACTGTTATTGTTGCTGTATTACTTTCTGAGAATAATTGGGTACTTCCGTTATTATCTGTTACACTTAACAAGGTATAAATATATATCCCTGCTACCAAAGTTGGCTGGGTAACCACCGCCTGCGATGATTCTGATGTGGTGGAAATTGTTTGACTGTACCCGCTATTTATTTTATAGGTAAAAGTATAGGGCGCAACACCGTTTGCCCCTGTAAATGTAATTTCCGGTTCCGGTGATGAGTTCTGACAAGCCGCTGTCTCTCCCGAAATCGTTGCGGTCGCCATTTGGTAAATCGTAACGGTGGTTTGTGCTGTCACTCCAGCGCAAGGACTGACTGCTGCAATAGTATAATATATTGTATATGTTCCGGCATCGCTTGAACCGGGATCAATTGCCCCCGTACCGGGATCAAGTTGAAGAGTGCCCGAAGTTGAGGCCGTATAAGAGTAAGTTCCCCCTGTATAATCGCCTGTACCGTTCAGTGTTACAGACTGGATGCCCTGATTTTTCGTAAATGGTGTATTGTATGAAATTGTTGCAGTCGGTCGTTGCTGAATGGTAACCGAAACATTATCTGTCTGCGGATCGCATCCCCCGGCACCCGGGACATAATAAATAACCGTATAGGTTCCGCCCAGGCTTCCGTTTGGAGAAATGGTGCCTGTGGTAGAATTGATCACCAAGCCGGAAGGTGTTGCCGAATAGGTTCCGCCTGTTGCCCCTGTTTGGGTAACTGTTTTATCGGATTCAGTAGAACACCAAGGCGAGCCTGTATATGAGATTGCGGGGGGGGCGGGGGCCTCTACTATGCTAACGGTCGTTGTTGCCGGTTCTTCGACACACCCTGTTGTTGGTGGAGCAGTATAGGTTATTGTATATGTTCCCACCGAACACGCGGAAGGTGTAAAACTTCCAGTTGATGTTAAACTTAATCCAGTTGATGGATCTACCGAAAATGTTCCGCCGGAAGTACCAGTTAAAGTAACAGTTTCTTCAGTTGTACTACTTTGACAAAAAGTACTGCTACTGTAAAAAATCGCAGCTTGTATAGCATTCTCGGAAATGGTTGCGGTAACACCTACACGGAGATATCCTCTGTCAGTGTTTACCGAACACCCGTTCCCATCTACCGCATCTACATAATAGGTGGTGGTGACAGTAAGGGAAGGAGTTGTAAAAGTATCTCCGGTTCCGAGCGCTGTCCCGTAAAAAGGTTCGGCATACCATTTTATGGTACCGCTGGTAGCAGTTGCATGTAAGACAACCGATCCCTCTCCGCAACGCGTTGCCGGGGTCGTAGTGGCTATCTGGGCATAAGCACCCATTCCCTGAAAAAAAAGAAGAATGAAAGCACCCAACACCAGTACATTTCGCTTCAAAATATTTTTGGAAAAATTCAGGTAAAATTTTTTCATAGTCTTTTTATTTGTTTATTTATTATCTTCAATAATTAATGTCACCGTTTTACTTGTCGATTTCACCAGAAAACATCTTCTGTTCTATACTTCATGTGTTTTTCGTAGTAGAAATGAAAGGGAAGAAGACAAAAAGGGATTTCGTCTTTTCTCCTCACGATAGCCGATTTCTGATACAAATGTTCTTTTGTACAAAAACCGGATTTTTTGTCAAAAAAGAGGATCTTCCACATTTTCACGAAACATTTTTTTTCATCCTGCCATTCTCCTTTTTGTGTTTTTTAATATACCCGAGCGAAGGAATGGTCTTGTTTAAGCAAACTATATAATCATCATACAATATAAGGATAAGCCCAGATGAGGGGAACGACTTCCCGTTTGGGGAAAAGTAAACGGATAAATATTCGTTTTAATGGTCTTAAACTGTTTTTAAGCGTAGCTTTTTTGAAGTGAGTGATCTGTTCAGAAGGAAAAACTGCATGATTTCGGGACTTTCAGCGATAAAATTTGCTGTCAATTGAAATTATCAGGAGCGATTTGTTAAATATCCGTCTTAAAAGTTATCGAAAATTGATTGTCGAAAAGGAAGATCAGCAGCAGGTGTTTTGTAGCCAATAAAAAGGTATTATTTTCTCAAAAAAGTGGATGTTGAGTAAAAGTCTGAAAAATCTGACGACCGTCAGACAATTAAAATTTTTAAGGGCAGGATACAAGCCACTTCTTAAATTCATATATTTTTCTTCTTGAAACGGTTATCGTATAATTATACGGTTCTTTCAATTCAACTTTAATTCCGGAATTTTTAAAGAAAAATATCTTTTTAATGGCGTCAAAAGAAATAATAAATTGTCTGTTTGCCCTGAAATATCTGTCTCCAAGCATTTCTTCCAAATTATCGAGGGTGTAATTTACATTGTATATAGATGTTCGTGTATTAATAAAGCGATAATTATTCTCAGAAAAAACGAATAAAATATCATTTGTGTCAACTGGTAATATTTCGTTCCCGATGTAAACTAAAATTCGTTTTTGCTGTTTATAAAATTTAGAAACAGTTTCCTGCAATACATTTTCTTTTAGTCTGTTTTTCATGAACTTTGATTCCCTGTTTTTACTGACCCCCAATTTTTATGTAACTCTTTATTTATTCCACAAACCCTTTGCGTTTTTTAATGCTGATTACTTCCACTCATTTAAAAATCTCCTTGCTTTTATTGAAACAGATAGGTTCTCATTCTTCCTCCTTCAGACAAGGGGATTCTGAATCATTTGTATGATTAAATCCCTCAATTAAAGTGTTGTCACTGTTTCTTTTATTGCTTCCGGAGAAAGATATTCCATGCCGCTTCTGCTTTTTATACATTGTGTGTTTCCCGTAAAATTGAAAGGGAAAAGGACAAAACCGGATTTTTGTCTAAAAACAAGGATATTCCACATTTTCACGAAACGTTTTTTTTCATTATGCCATTCTCTTTCTTGCACTTTCTCATATACCCGAGTAAGCAAATGGCCTTATTTAAGCAAACTACATAATCATTATACAATATAATGGAATAGGCTCAATGAGGTGGAAATCTTCCCGTTTATAAAAGTGAACGGATAAATATTCGCCTGAATGGTCTTAATAGGCTATTGGGCGTATATTTTTATGAGGTGAAAATGATTAAACCCGGCTTAATTGATTCGTTGTGAAACCAACGCTCTGCACTTGAAAGTTTTGTTTGGAACTACCTTTTTTGCGATTTTTCTAATCAACTTCAAACAACTTTCCAGTTTAAGATTTATAGGGTCAGGTTTCGATAGAAGATACAAGCCATTTTTTAAATTCATATATTTTTCTTCTTGATACGGTTACCGTATAATTATACGGCTCTTTCAATTCAATTTTAATTCTGGAATTTTCAAAGAAAAATATTTTTTTTATGGCTTCAAAGGATATAATAAATTGCCTGTTTGCCCTGAAACAATTGTTCCCAAGCATTTTTTCCAGATTATCAAGGGTATAACTTACATCGTATGTAGATGTTTTTGTATTAATAAAACGATAATTATTTTCAGAAAAAACAAACAAGATATCTTTTGTCTTAATGGGAAGTATTTCATTCCCGATATAAACTAAGATTCGTTTTTGCTGTTTATAAACTTTGGGGATTGCTTCCTGTAATACCTCCTCTTCTTGTCTATGTCTCATAAACTTTGCTTTCCTTCTTTATTTGAATCCGAATTGTTTATATTCCCTTTTTTATTATGTAATTTTTTTGTTATTCCATAAACTATCTGATTGCTCAGTACAGAAGAAATAAAATATTGAACTTCTGGCTTTTTATGTTGTTTATTTTCCTGCATTCATTTATTGTGGAATGCTTTATTTACTTGTGCTGGATTTTATTTTGAACTATCGCTCCGTCTTAGTCCTTGTTTTGTTGGGTCGGCTTCTCTATAATTTTCTTATTTTTTATCTGGAATTTCAGATGGGCACCTGATACTCTTTTGCCATTTTTATCGCTTCATCAATAAGATCAACCCTGATTCTTTCGTCTCGAAAAATGCAGTCTATATACTTTTCACATTTTCCTGAAAGTGATTGTTTGTATCCGGGCGAAATTAATTTTCTAAGTACTTTTAAGTCATTATTTTTCATCTTATTCTATATTGATAAAGTTCCCTTTTTGTTGTAGGTTTGTTGTATGTTTGTTGTGCTTTTGTAGCGCCAAAGTATAATATTCTAAACATTTATGCAATATAATAAACCAAAAAATTTAGATACTTTAAAAAAATATCTTATAAATTCAAGAATCAGAGAATTTTGTAAACTTGAAAATCTTATTCAGGCTGATTTGGAAAGATTGGGAATAAATAAAAGTACAGTACACATGGTTTGGAAAGATAAACAGTTGCCAGGAGTTGAATTTATTCAGAAAATGGCAATAAATTTTGAATCATTAAATATCTATTGGCTACTTACAGGTAAAGGAATAATATTAAATGAAGAGAAGGAAGAGGAAGAAAAAAATAAATTTCGTAGAATAGATAAAAAAAAGGAAGTGGTTAATTCTAATGTTTATATAAAAAAACAAAAAGAAATTGATCGCTTAAGAAAAAAATTGACAAACATTCAGGAAAAGTATATTAGTTTACTTGAAGAATTATACAGAATGAAGGGAGAATGCAAAAAATGATATTAACATAAATTAGAAAAAATTCTGGCATCTCAACTTAACAAATCGAACAACAAATAATCGATTATGTAATTTTAGTAATTCTGATATCTCTACAAAAAAACATCAAATTGTTTATCAATTGTTCAATTATTTTAAAAATTCCACCGGTACAGGCTTTGCTTTGCGCCCCTGATTTCTTCCCTCATTTCAACAGGAGCATGACTTCCGTCTGATAAAAATCACATAATCGACTTCCGCCTGAGATCCTTTTTGAAGCCTCAGACAACAGTAAAGTTTCCTGCGTTCGTAAGGATTTCCCCTACAACTTTTGTAGAATTGGACAACCTGCATTGCCAATTATAAAATTTTAGTCTTCCATTTTCAATCAGTAATTTTCCCCGGATTTTTTGACTGTTTCACACAATCAAGTAGAAGAAAGGAGGTACCCAAAAAATTTTTGGACACCTCCTTTTAGTATAATCCGACTTCCTTTTCAGTAGTCCCACCGGGAATCGAACCCGAATTTACAGTTTAGGAAACTGTCGTTCTATCCATTGAACTATGGAACCAGTATTTTCAATCTTTCTTTGCCTATTCCTGACTTATAATATTTCTCCCGTTTCCGGGCCTCTATTCTCGTTTGGCAAATCTCGCTAAAAATTATTTTCCATGGACGAAATCCTTTTGTCGATTTTGTCTTGCCTGAATTATGCTCTTTTAATCGCTTCTCTAAATCCTGCGAAAAACCAACATAAATTCGTCCATCAACTTCACTCTTTATTGCATATACAAAATACATCCTTCATTCTCTCCCGAATTTACAGTTTAGGAGACTGTCGTTCCCTGCCTACCGCAGGCAGGTATCCATTGAACTATGGAACCAGTTTTTCAATCTTTTCTTTTTAATCTAAATATCTATAATCTGATATCTTTTTTAAAAAGCCTTGCAAAAATATTGAAATTGGACATTCAAACAAAATGTGACCTGCTTTTTTACTTAAATATATGCTAACTTCGTAGGTGCTAAGCGTTATACCAATGAAAACAAAAATTATTATGTGCTTATTTTTTACAACATTGGGAACTTTTTCCGCTTCATGCCAGGAAGTTCTTCAAAACCGCAAAACGTATGCGGCAGGGCGTTTTTATACGGATAATCCAACAGAGCTGAAAGCTCAATTACAACAATTGTTTGCCGCTGCCATTCCTGAAAAAAAAGGCAATGCACCTTTGGCAATCATTGTTCCACATGCCGGATATGTGTTCAGCGGCGGAGTTGCTGCTTCAGCTTACAACCAGATTGACCCGAACCAAAAATTCGACCACATTTTTATTATCGGATCAAGCCATATAACTACTTTCCCGGGTGTTTCAATATATTGCAAAGGCAACTACGAGACTCCGCTGGGCACGGTAAAAGTTGACCTTGATCTGGCCCGGAAATTAACCGAGGAGAACAAACTTGTTACGTTTCATCCCGAAGCTCACAGTTCGGAACACAGCATCGAGGTACAGCTTCCGTTTCTGCAGTACCATCTGAAAAACGAGTTCAGGATTGTACCGATAATCATGGGCTCATCGACAGTGGAAACAGCCAGAAGCCTGGCTAAAATTCTGAAGCCGTATCTCAATGAAAAGAATCTGTTCGTGATCAGCAGCGATTTCTCGCATTACCCGTTGTATAACGATGCAGTTACCGCTGACCATACGACTGCCGAAGCCATAAAAAGCAACAAAGCTCCGGCGCTTTTGTCGGCTCTTGCCACCAATGAAAGAAAAAACTATCCCGGACTGGTCACCAGTCTGTGCGGCTGGAGTTCAGTGCTTACCTTATTATATATGACTGAAAAAATCCCGGACACAAAAGTCGATTTGCTTCAGTATAAAAATTCGGGCGATTCGCAGTATGGAGAAAAAGGCCGGGTGGTTGGTTACTGGGCCATTTCTTTTTCGAAAGGCTTGACTGGCAAAGCTGATGAGAGTGAGAAAAGTGGCTTCTCTTTAAGCGAAAACGATAAAAATTACCTGCTGAAGCTGGCCCGTGAAACCATCACCGAATTCATCGGAAAAGGAACTGTGCCGGTAGTAAACACAGCAACATTAAGTTCTTCGCTGAAAACGCCATGCGGCGCCTTTGTAACTCTGAACAAGAATCACCGGTTACGCGGTTGTGTAGGCCGGTTCGATGCACAATCGCCCTTGTACAAAGTTGTCCAGACCATGGCCATTGCCGCTGCCACAGAGGATCACCGGTTTGAAAAAGTACAGTCAAACGAAATAAAACAACTGACAATCGAAATTTCGGTACTCACGCCGCTGAAAAAAATTCAGTCGCCGGACGAGTTCGTGCTGGGGAAACAGGGAATTTACATGCGCAAAGGAAATTTTTCAGGAACATTTTTGCCGCAGGTTGCTACCGAAACCAGGTGGAACAAAGAGGAGTTTCTGGGACATTGTGCCCGCGACAAAGCCGGCATTGGCTGGGACGGATGGAAAACCGCCGAACTGTTCACCTACGAAGCGCTGGTTTTCGGCGAAGAATAGAACAACCGATTATGAACGCTGCATATCCGCTTTTACCGATTGGTATTCTTGTGATTGCGTCTTACGCTCTTTCGTTCGTATTATCGCAGCTTGGAATCATAAGCCGCACCGGTCACCGGAAGTTCTGGAATGTATTACTGTTGCTTACCTTCCTGGTTACCGGACTGATCGGACTTCTCCTGGTTGTGAAGATCAATTACAAACTTACGATTCCGTATTATGACCAGTTGATGACTTATCATGTCGATTTCGGAATTGCAATGGCGATCATCGGTTTTTTTCATTTCATCTGGCACCTGAAATACTATCTCCGCTTATTCAGCCGGCAACCGGATAAAAAAGGAATGCAGAAAGAGGCTCTTTTTGTGAACGATACAAGTCCTGTTTTGCTGAAAATATCGGCTTTCCTGCTGGGAAGCACCACCATGATTGCACAGGTAATCCTGTTGCGTGAATTTCTGACGGTGTTTAACGGCAACGAGCTGACCATCGGTATTGTGCTGGCTAACTGGATGGTACTGACCGCTGCCGGTGCCTGGCTGGGCTCCCGTCAGCAAAATATAAAAAAATCGTCCCGGCTTGTTTTTCCGAGCCTGCTGTTGCTTTCGGCATTGCCTTTTGTTATTGTTTTTCTCATCAATTTTCTGAAGAACATTGTTTTCCCGGTTGGCATGATGATCAGCGTTTTTCAACTGTTTTTCTCGTCGTTCCTGCTTCTGTTGCCGTTCTGCCTCATCAGCGGATTCCTGTTCACCCTTCTTTCAAAATGTTATTCTGAAAGTTCTGCAGAAAACCGGACCGGCACCGTTTACGGCTTCGAATCAACAGGAAGTGTTATCGGGGGCCTGCTGACCGGTGTGGTATTTATCTTTGTTTTTTCGTCCGTCGAAAGCCTGCTGGTACTGGCCATTCTAAACAGCCTGGTGCTTCTTATCTCAGAAAAAAGGAAAGGCAAAATCGCCCTGTTCATTCTTATTCCGGCATTGATACTCTTATTTTTCAATCCTGAAATACGGATCAGGAGTCTGGTTTATCCGAACCAGCAACTGGTAGTTTCGAAGGACTCTCCTTTCGGGAACCTGGTAGTTTCGAAACGCGGAAAGCAAATCAGCACGTACTGCAACAACAACCTGCTTTTCGATTCCGAAAATTTTATGACAAACGAAGAACTGGTTCATTTTGCCATGCTTCAGCATCCCGACCCGAAGAAAGTGTTGCTGATTTCGGGCGACCCGATGGGACAGATTGCAGAAGTAAAAAAATATAATCCCGAAGCGATTCATTATCTCGAAGAAAACCGCTGGATGCTTCAACTGCTGAAGGATTCGCTGGAAAAAATCAGGAGCAGACAAGTAAAAATTTTTCACTCCGATCCGATGAGGTATCTCCGGAAAACCCGCGAACAATATGATGTGATCATCATGGATTTGCCGGCACCATCCACTCTTCAGACAAACCGGTATTATACCGGCGAATTTTTCCGGCTGGCCAAGAAGAAACTCAGTGCAGATGGCGTGCTTTCGTTCGGTTTGTCCGGCTCGGCCAATTACCAAAGCAATGAGGCCGTCGATTTGTATTCGACCCTGGTTGCAAGCCTGAAAACCAGCTTCCGGAACGTGATTATTCTGCCCGGCGAAAAGAATTACTTTCTTGCCTCGGATGCAAAACTGACCTATCGTATTGCTGAAGCAGTTCAGACGCGGGGAATTGAGAATCAGTATGTAAATCCGTTTTACATAGAAGATGATCTTCTGAAAAGCCGCGGGGAAACAATTCTTTCGGCATTGAACCCGGATGCAGAAATCAACCGGAACCTGAAGCCACTGGCTTACCGCCAGCAACTGAAATACTGGCTCAGCTATTTCCCGGCGAAATACGGATTGACGGGCTTTATGATTCTTATTCTGGCTTTATTCCTGTTTTTCCGCGGGAGCAAGGCTTCAAAAACCATGTTTGTTACCGGCTTCTCGGCATCAGGTCTGGAAATTCTGTTGCTTTTCGGTTTACAGGTTTTCTTCGGAAATATTTATCTGCTGACCAGCTTCGTGTTTGCCGGATTTATGACCGGGCTGGCTGCCGGCTCTTTCTACGGAAAAAAGAAAAGCACTTCCGCAGAAAAGCAGTTACCGCGCAACCAGTTTCTGATAGCTGTTTTTTCAGCAGTTCCCTGTCTTCTGTTTTATCTTTCGGAACAAACAGGACTGACTGCCGGATTTCTGTACCCGCTGTATTTTATGCTGGTAGTGCTGCTCGGCGGACTCACCGGTTTTCAGTTCAGCCTGGCCAGTTGGTTGCAAAAAGGAAATTTCGCTGAAGTTTCCGGAAAAACCTACAGTTACGACCTGTACGGATCGGCGCTGGGGGCATTCGCCGTTTCACTATTCCTGGTTCCCCGCTGGGGAATAATTCCATCGGTACTTGCAATTGGCATTCTGAACCTTTTGTTCGGATTTTGGCTAATTTTGAAAAAATAATAATCCGGAGATGAACAAACGCGAATTTTTGAAACAAAGTCTTTTGGCAACCGGAGCGCTGGTTTGTTCGCCTTCGATGGCAATGAACGCTTCCGGCGAAAAACTGTGGAAATGGAGCAAGGAAGCCTATTTCTGGTCGCCTACCCCGCGGGGTGTTAAATGTCAGATCTGTCCGAATGAATGTATGATAAAAGAAGGGGAAACGGGCGACTGCCGTAACCGGATGAACCACGAAGGCAAACTGTATTCGATTGCCTACGGAAACCCCTGTGCAATAAATATCGACCCGGTTGAAAAAAAACCGCTGAACCATTTTTTGCCCGGCACGAAAGCCTTTTCGGTGGCTACGGCCGGTTGTAACCTGGCCTGTCTGAATTGCCAGAACTGGGACATTTCGCAGAAAAGTCCGAAGGAAACCCGCAACTACGACCTGATGCCCGACAAGCTGATTGCCGAAGCCATTTCCAATAAATGTCCTTCAATCGCATATACCTATTCCGAACCTATCTCCTACTACGAATACACTTTCGATTCGGCAAAACTGGCACGCGAAGAAGGAATTAAAAACATACTGGTTACAGCCGGATACATCAACGAAGAGCCGTTACGCAATTTCTGCAAATACATCGATGCGGCGAATGTCGATCTGAAATCGTTCAGCAACGATATTTACCTGCGTCTGAACGCCGGGGCTCTGCAACCTGTTTTAAACACATTAAAAATAATGGCACAGGAAGGCGTCTGGCTCGAAATCACCAACCTGGTAGTACCCGGCTGGACCGACGACCTGGATATGATCCGCCGCATGTGCAACTGGCTGGCCAAAAACGGACTGGACGAATACCCGCTGCATTTCAGCCGTTTTCACCCGGCCTACAAACTCACCCAGCTTCAGGCAACGCCGGTGGATGTTCTCCTTCGTGCCCGTGATATTGCAAAAGAAGAAGGGCTGAAATATGTTTATGTAGGCAATGTTCCCGGCCTAAACACAGAAAATACGATATGCCCGAAGTGTGGCAAAATTGTAGTCGAACGCAAGGGATTCACTATCATTCAGAATAATATAGAAAACGGCGTCTGTAAAAACTGCGGCGAAAAAATTCCGGGAAGATGGAGCCTTTAAACTTCCTTTCTTAATTTTTTGATTACGTACTCAAAAATTCATTATTTCTGAAATTCGGAACGAGTATAAATTAGCTATTTTCGGGCACCTTTTTTTGTAAGAGAAAATGGTTAGGCTACATTTGTACTACTTTTTTCAGATACATTAATATTAAACAAAAACTGAATATCTATGAGTAATTTTCTGACTGCCTCAATTGGAAGAAAATTTTTGATGAGCATCACAGGTTTGTTCCTGATGCTATTCCTCTTGGTTCACCTGTCACTCAATCTTTTACTTATTTTTGACGACAGTGGTGAGCTTTTCAACCTGGGCGCAAATTTTATGGCTACAAACCCTGCCATAAAAATCATGGAACCAATTTTAGGTTTAGGTTTTATCGTGCATATCATCTGGTCACTTATTATCAGTATCCAGAACCTGAAAGCACGTCCTATCGGTTACGCTGTTACCCAAAGATCGTATTCAAGTTCCTGGGCTGCACGCAACATGCTGATAATAGGAGCTTTAATCTTTGTATTTTTGGTTATGCACATTATTAACTTTTTCTATGTTATTAAATTCGACCCGCAGTCGATAGGAAAAGTAATGGTAGGCAACATCGAAATGGAAAACACCTACAACCTGGTATCAAGTTTATTTAAAAGCAGTATCATTTACGACATTGCTTATGTTGCCGGTGCCGTTTTGCTGGGTTTTCACCTTACACACGGGTTCTGGTCAGCTTTTCATACCGTTGGTTTTTCAAACAAAATCTGGCTCAGCCGGTTGCAGGTTATTGCCAAAGTCTATGCAATTATTATTGCTGTCGGATTCTGTAGTATTCCATTGTATTTCCTGATTAAATTTTAATCGAAAAGAAATTGAATTATGAGCATATTAAATTCAAAAATACCCGAAGGGCCGTTAGCACAGAAGTGGACAAATTATAAAAGTCACCAGAAACTGGTGAACCCGGCCAATAAGCGTAAACTCGACGTAATTGTTGTTGGTACCGGGCTGGCAGGAGCTTCGGCTGCTGCTTCGCTTGGCGAACTGGGATTCAAGGTAAAAAGTTTTGCAATTCAGGATTCACCCCGCCGTGCACATTCTATTGCTGCACAGGGAGGGATCAATGCTGCAAAAAACTATCAGAACGACGGAGACTCGGTTTTCCGTTTGTTCTACGATACCATCAAAGGAGGTGACTACCGCTCCCGCGAAGCCAATGTTTACCGACTGGCCGAAGTAAGTAATAATATCATCGATCAATGTGTGGCACAGGGTGTTCCGTTTGCCCGCGAATATGGTGGTTATCTCGACAACCGTTCTTTTGGCGGTGCACAGGTCAGCCGTACATTCTATGCAAAGGGACAAACCGGACAGCAACTTCTGTTAGGTGCCTACCAGGCTCTGATGCGCCAGGTACATGCAGGCAGTGTTGAACTTCATACACGTACCGAACTGGTCGACATTGTTATTGTTGACGGAAAAGCCCGAGGAATCATCACCCGCGACCTGGTAACAGGCGAACTGAAACGCCATTTCGGACATGCAGTTATCCTGGCTACAGGCGGCTACGGAAACACATTTTTCCTTTCGACCAATGCCATGGGTTCAAACGGATCGGCAGCTATCAGGGCTTATCACAAAGGGGCAATGTTTGCCAACCCGTGTATGGCTCAGATTCACCCGACCTGTATTCCGGTACACGGTGAATTCCAGAGCAAGCTGACCCTGATGTCGGAATCGCTTCGTAACGATGGCCGTATCTGGGTTCCGAAGAAAAAGGAAGATGCTGAAGCAATCCGCGCCGGAAAACTGAAACCGACAGAAATTGCCGAAGAAAACCGAGACTATTACCTGGAACGCCGTTACCCGGCATTCGGGAATCTGGTTCCCCGCGACGTTGCTTCGCGTGCTGCCAAAGAACGCTGCGACGCAGGTTTCGGTGTAAACTCAACAGGTTTGGCTGTTTACCTCGATTTTAAATCAGCAATCGAACGTCTGGGAAGAGACGTGATTGAAGCCCGTTACGGCAACCTGTTCCAGATGTACGAAAAAATTGTAGATGAAAATCCGTATGAAACGCCGATGATGATTTTCCCGGCAATCCACTACACAATGGGCGGACTTTGGGTCGACTACGAATTACAAACGACTATTCCCGGCCTGTTCGCTGCCGGTGAGGCAAACTTCTCCGACCACGGTGCCAACCGTCTGGGAGCGTCTGCTCTGATGCAGGGACTGGCCGACGGATATTTCGTTTTACCATACACCGTTCAGAATTATCTGGCTGACGAAATCCGTACTCCGCGGATGACAACCAACGAACCTGAATTTGTTGAAGCTGAAAAAGCGGTGAAAGCCCGTTTCGAAAAGCTGATGAACATTAAGGGAAAACGTTCGGTCGACAGTATTCATAAAGAACTGGGCCAGATCATGTGGGAAAACGTTGGAATGGCTCGTAACAAAGCCGGACTGGAAACAGCTCTCGAAAAAATTGCTGCTATCAGGAAAGAATTCTGGAGTAACGTTCGTATCCCGGGGAACACAAAAGGGATGAATGTAGAACTTGAAAAAGCCAGCCGTCTGGCCGATTTTATTGAAATCGGACACCTGATGGCCCTCGATGGTCTGAACCGTGAAGAAAGTTGCGGCGGACATTTCCGTGAAGAATACCAGACTGAGGAAGGTGAAGCCCTCCGTCAGGATGATAAATTCGCGTATGTTTCGTGCTGGGAATACAAAGGTGCAGATTCAGAGCCTGAACTTCACAAGGAAAACCTGGTTTACGAAAGTGTAAAAATGGTTCAACGTAATTACAAGTAATGGCTTTTTAAAAGGAGATCAATCATGGAAAAAACATTAAATCTCACGCTTAAGGTTTGGCGTCAGAACGGCCCCAGGGAAAAAGGTCGTTTCGAAACCTACAAAGTAAGCAATATCTCAACAGAGAGCTCATTCCTTGAAATGATGGACATTCTGAATGAGCAGTTGATCAGTGAAAATAAGGAACCCGTTGCATTCGACCACGACTGTCGTGAAGGCATCTGCGGAATGTGCTCGCTATTCATCAACGGGCGCCCGCACGGACCAGATGACGATGTTACAACCTGCCAGCTGCACATGCGTAAATTCAAAGACGGAGAAACAATTACCATTGAACCATGGCGTGCAGCCGCTTTTCCAATCATTAAAGACCTGATGGTTGACCGTTCGGCATTCGATAAAATTATTGCTGCCGGAGGTTACATTTCGGTAGGTACAGGGGGTGTGCCGGATGCCAACGCTATCCCGATTTCGAAAGAAAAAGCTGATGAAGCAATGGATGCAGCTTCGTGTATCGGGTGTGGTGCCTGCGTGGCAGCTTGCAAAAACTCGTCGGCAATGCTGTTTGTTTCGGCAAAAGTAAGCCAGTTAGCCCTGCTTCCGCAAGGTAAAATTGAAGCTAAACGCCGGGCCATGGCAATGATTGAAAAAATGGACGAACTGGGCTTTGGCGGTTGCACCAATACAGGTGCCTGCGAAGTAGAATGCCCGAAAAACGTTTCTATCGCAAATATTGCCCGTTTGAACAGGGAATATCTGAAATCAAGATTTTCTGAATAAAATTCAGCAAACAACTATAGTCCTGAATATTACATATTGCAGGACTAAAATTTACAGACCGTATCAAAGCCAATTTTGATACGGTCTGTTTTTTATAGCTTCTTTTTTAGGCGAACAGGAACACAATATAAAATCAACAAACAGCCGGAAAAGCCCGGTTTTAACTCGCCCTTTAATGTTTCCTTTTTTATATTTGTCGTCATAGAAGTTAAATCTACCATTGAAAATTAAAATGATGGACATAAAAAATTATCTGACAATAAGCATTCTATGCTGTGTTTTGGCAGGATGCAACACATCGCACAAAAATACACATGACGTACAAAACACTGACATGACGCTCATGCCACGTCAAATTTATTGCGAAGGCGGAGATTTTCACGTGCAGGGAGTAGCTGTTGATATCAAACGCAAATACGCGTATTTCTCATTTACGACTTCGCTGATTAAAACAGATCTTGCCGGCAATATCATCGGAAGTGTAGAAGGATTGACAGGACATCTCGGATGTATTGATATCAATCCGGCAGACGGTTGCGTTTATGGTTCACTCGAATATAAAAACGATGAAGTAGGAAAAGGCATTCTGAATCATCTCGATATAAAAAAAGAAAATAGTACGAATGCTTTTTATATAGCGGTTTTCGACGTTGACAAAATCACCCGTAAAGGCATGAATGCTGAAACAGACAGCGTTCTGAAAACCGTTTATATTAAAGAAGTTGTCAATGACTACAATGCAACGGTTACAAATCAGGGAAAAGAAGTTAAACACCGTTACGGATGCGCCGGCATAGATGGCACAGCTTTCGGTCCGGCGTTCGGAACAAAAAACGGCAAATATCTTTTGACTGTCGCCTGTGGCCTTTACGGCGATACAACACGTACTGACAATGATTATCAAATCATTCTGCAATACGATGTTAGTGACTGGAAAAAATACGAACGTCCGTTATCAGAAAAGAACATTCATCAAAGCGGCCCGGAAAAACCGCTGAACAAATATTTTGTATTCACGGGAAACACTACATTCGGAGTCCAGAACCTTGCCTACGACAGAAATACGAACTACTGGTTTGTAGCTGTTTACAGAGGTCGTAAAAGTCAATATCCAAACCATTCGATGTTTTCAATCGACGGCATGAAAAAACCGGAACGGGAACAACTGAAAGGTTCTGACAAACCGAAAGAAGCAAATGTTCTGCAATTGGCAAAAGCCGGCATTTACGACGCAAAAAGTGGCATATACAGCTGGGAATGTAAATGGGGAAGTACAGGTATTCATGCTATAGGAAACGGCTATTTCTATATTTCTCAAAACGGAACAACGCCCGAAAAAAAGCAATACTGCAGGCTTCAACTTTACCATTGGACAGGCAAAGCTCCAAACCCGTTCGAAGAAGTAAAATAATTATAACATATACCTAAGCGGTTAATTTTATTCTACTATGATGCCTGGGGCGATTGTTGCTAAAGTGCCTAATTCAATAAAAAAATAATTGAAATCAGTATGAACCTGAAAAACTGCACACCGGTATTGTTTGTAAGAAATGCCGGATTATCGAAAAAGTTCTATACCGAAATTCTCGGATTTACGGTTGTAATGGACAATGGCGGATTGAACTATGCCTTTAAAGAAGGACTTGCCGTTTGGCAAATCAATCCCGGCAATATTATCTCCAAGACACTTGGTACTGAAAATATTGCAGATCAGGAAAATGCAAGCCGTTTTGAACTCTGTTTCGAGACGGATGATCTGGACACTATTTACCAAACATTGAAAGAAAATGATGTCAAATTTCTGCACAAAATCAATACCGAAATATGGGGACAGCGCACCATCCGGTTTTACGATCCCGACGGACATTTGATTGAAGTTGGCGAAGAAATGTCTATCTTTCTGAAGCGAATTTACGAAGAAGAAAACCATAACCTGGAAGCGACGGCCAAGCGTACTTTTATGCCGTTAGATGCGTTGAAACATTTTATAGTAGAATAATTTTTAAACACGATGATTGAGTTACCTGAAGCCATTACCATTGGACGTCAAATTGACGAAACGCTTGCAGGAAAAACCGTTACCAATGTTTTCCCGGCCACAAGCGTTAATAAATTTGTGTTTTTCAACGGAGACCCGCTTGCCTATAAGTCGTTATTGGTTGGACGTAAAATTGTTTCGGCCAAAGGATTGGGTATTTTTGTCGATATTTGTTTTGATAACGATGTTACGCTGAGCATCAGCGACGGTATCAAACCTCAATATGGAACAGACACTGCGTCCATTCCTGAAAAATATCAATTGCTTCTCACATTTGACGATGAAACATTTCTGGCTTTTAACGTGGCGATGTACGGCGGGTTATTCGCCTATCGCGGAAAATTGGAAAACAGTTACCACGAAAAAAGTTTCAATAAAACTTCACCGCTAAGCAATGAATTCACCCAAGATTATTTTGAAAATTATATCAACGGAGAAAAAGGAAATCTGTCGTTGAAGGCGTTTCTTGCAACCGAACAACGTTTTCCCGGAATCGGCAACGGCGTGTTGCAGGATATTTTGTTCGATGCGGGGTTGCACCCGAAACGAAAACTCAACAGTCTTACAGACACTGAAAAGGAGTGCCTGTACAATTCCATCGTGAAGGTTTTGTCCGATATGCTTGCCAAGGGCGGTCGCGATACCGACACCGATTTGTATGGCAACAAAGGAGGTTATCATACCATTTTATCTAAAAATACCTGTAAACAGCCTTGTCCCCAATGTGGCGGCGAAATCATAAAGGAAAGTTATATGGGCGGAACGATTTATTATTGTCCTGTTTGTCAACCTGTTTAATTAATAAAATCACAATATTAAAATATTTCGTTCAAACAGTTCAGACAAAAAACAGAACTAAAATGATTTTTTACTTTTCAGGAACAGGCAATTCCCAATGGATAGCCACCCAACTATCTGAACATTTTTCTGATACGCTTTATCAGATTGGTGAGTATGAACGCAGGGAAGCACCTCTTATCCCCGGATTTGAGGTGAAAACCGATGAGAAAATAGGTTTTGTGTTCCCTGTCCATTCATGGGGAATGCCGCCTGTTGTCGTTAAATTCATTACCGACATGCAATTAAATGGGTATGACAATCAATTGATTTACTGCATTATGACCTGTGGAGACGAATGTGGCTATACCGGCCGGATGTTTGCCGACGCGATCAAAGCCAAAGGTCTTAAAAGCCGGCACATTTACTCGGTAATTATGCCAAATTCATATATATGTATGAAAGGTTTTGATGTTGACAGTAAAGAATTGCAGACAAAAAAAGTGGAACAGGCAAAAATTGATCTGCCCAAACTGATATCGGCTATCGAAAACAACCAACCCGTTGATTTTTACGAAAAAGGGAAACGGTTTTCGAAAATCAAATCCGGTCTTATTTATAAGATGTTTGCCAAACATGCACTTACCGACAAACCTTATACCTGTAGCGATGAATGTATATCGTGCGGCAAATGCGTAAAAATTTGTCCGGTAAACAATATTGAATTAGTTGACGGGAAACCGGTATGGAAAGGCAATTGCACACAGTGTCTGGCCTGTATCCACTGTTGCCCGGTTAAAGCCATTGAATATGGTAAGAGTACCAAAAATAAAGGAAGATATTTTTTCCAGCAATACATCAAACGATTAAACCCATTGAATATAAATGAACGAATGTGTTATCGCTAATTAATGGTAAAGACAGCATCCTTTGTATAAAAAATCGTGTTTTTTTATCACAGAAAGCAGACTATGCAAAGAAAATAGAAATTTTTATACATTATCGATTATCTTTAGTTGTGTACCCGATTAAAGCGATATAAATATCTTTCATTATCTTTGTACATGCTAAAATCGACTATATTTTGAATACTACTCTTAAATTGATAATTACAAAATAGTCAATCTCAGGAAACCGTAGGTTGATGCTCGTTTTTTCAGAAATTTCTTTCTGAAAAGGTTTTATTTTATCTTAATTTTCAAAAAAATATTATCTCAGTTTTAGGATAACTATTTGTGTTTCATATAATTATTAAAGAATATGTTCAATATAAGAAAAATTCAGGAACAAGTGATTTTCAACGCAGTAAAAAACGAAAGCGACGAAAACACAGCCGACGAAATAGTCAATCATCCTTCGGAAAATAATCCGCTTTGGGTAAAAAATACAATGAAACGGATGGAAGACAATTTTGATGCTTCGAGCGTAAAAAAAATCCGAATGAGCTGCCAGTGTGGCTACGGAATGGATGAAAAACTTGCCTTGGTCAAAGAACTTATGGCAAATTCGACCAATTTGGAAGAATTTGGCTCACAGGACAAAGCAAAAGCAGCCGGTTTGTCGTGCAAAAACGGCGAACTTTACCTGATGTTCCCGTTTTGCCCCTGCCCGATGCTTGCCGAAGTAAAGCAGTTGTCCACGAAAACCTGGTGCCAGTGTACCACCGGTTACAGTAAGGTACTTTTCGAAAAGGCGTTTGGTTGCGGAGTCAACGTTGAGTTGCTCAAAAGCATCAAAGCCGGCGATGATGTGTGTCTGATGAAGATTATTCCGCTGGGAAAAATAAAATTTTAGATTAAAATCAAGCAGGAGAAAAGGGTGTCTGAAAAGTTTTGGGCACTCTTTTTGTTTTGTGGCATTCACGGAAAATCGAGTAGGAGGTAAACACTAATCATAGGTTGTTTATCTCCTATTTTCGTGTTTACCGACCTCTCCCACCACCGTACGTGCCGTTCGGCATACGGCGGTTCCTAACCTTTCGGCAGTTGTGACGC
>Ga0183096_1000317_pt1 | contig 73999 bp, 43 predicted proteins | sample Biomet5_FD_127791 | JGI IMG/M metagenome (GOLD analysis project Ga0183096, IMG submission 127791) | Microbial communities from bioreactor (seeded with sewage sludge) at LBNL, California, USA - Biofuel metagenome 5 (version 2) (version 3) | ecosystem: Engineered > Bioreactor > Anaerobic >... | reverse complement strand
AATTGGCTTTTATGGATAAACCCTTATCTGTTATTTGTAAAGATCTTGAACGGAAATATAATGTGAAGATTACTATTACAGATCAACAACTTGCAGAAGACATATTTACTTGCCATTTTAGTGGGTCAGCTACCATTGAGCAGGTTATGACTTTGTTGAAAGAAACACGGAAATTAGATTATTCTTTTAATAAAAATCAGATACGGATTTTTAAATATAAAAAACATTGATGTGATGAAAAAATATATATTGTCCTAATTAAATCGAATATTATACTAGGTATAGTTAAATGTTTGATTGATATTTTGTAACCAGTTTACAATTGTATTGTAATGGTATAGAGAGAAGTAGAGAAAATGTTTCATTAAAAACGATATAGCCTATGAAGTAAATGTATAATTAAAAAAAAACCGAAGATGTTTGCGGATCTTCGGTCAAGATTAATAAGTAACTCATTTTAGAGATAACTAAATTTATTACTAACTAATTAAATACAAAAGTATGAATTATATTTTGAAAAGGTTGTCATGGAAAGCACATATTTTACCATCGGCACATAAAAATCTAATTGTAATAATGAAATGTATGATTTTATTTTTGTTGTTAGGAACTTTTCAATCTTTTGCTGAATTAAGTTATTCACAATCAATGAAATTTTCTCTTAATATGAATAATGCTACAGTGCAAGATGTTTTAACAACAATTGAACAAAAAAGTGATTTCTATTTTACTTATAATGTTAAAGAAATAGATGCTAATCGTAGAATATCTGTAAATTTTAAAGAAAAAACTGTTATTGAAGTATTAAATGATCTTTTTTCTAGAAGTGATATTCATTATGTGATAAATAATAAGCATATAGTTCTATATAAAGAAAAAATGGAAGAAGCCTTGATTCAACAACAAGGTGGAAAACGAATCACAGGAAGAATTGTAGATAAAACAGGAGATCCTGTTATTGGTGCAAATATTGTTGTAAAAGGAACTACAAATGGTACTATTACTGATGTTGATGGAAAATATACATTGGTAGTCCCAGATAATGCAATTTTGCAAATTTCTTATATTGGTTATTTGGCACAAACCGTTACAGTTGGAAATCATAAGGAAATTGATGTTCAACTGATTGAAGATACTCAAAAGCTTCAAGAAGTAGTTGTTGTTGGATATGGTACACAAAAAAAGGAAAATTTGGCAGGTGCGATTTCTGCATTAAAAGGAGAAGAAATCACTACTTCTGCTGCATTTGATGTTACAAATGCAATTTCAGGAAGACTTCCAGGAACTTATGTTTCACAAAGTTCGGGTGAACCAGGTAAAGATGCAGCTAAGATTATGGTTCGTGGCCGTTCTACCTTAGGAAGTAAAGGAGATATTAATCCTTTAGTGGTCATTGATGGTATTCCAGATAGAAGTTTATATGAGATAGATCCTAATGATATAGCGAATGTCTCTGTATTGAAGGATGCTTCGGCTGCAATTTATGGATCTAGAGCTGCAAATGGTGTTATATTGGTAACAACCAAGAGCGGTTCAAATCAAAAGCCGGTTTTGAATTTCCAATTCTCACAAGGTTTTAATAAACCGACAATTCTTCCTAAAGCAGCAGATGCAGGAGAATATTCTCAATATGTTAGCGATTATCAAGATTATGAAGGGTTAAGTCGCCTTTATTCAGACAAAGATATTGAATTGTTCAAAAGTGGTGTCGATCCATGGGAACATCCTAATACAAATTGGATGAAAGACCTTGTAAAGGAATGGACTAATGAAACGCGTTACAATATAGGTATTAACGGGGGAAGCGATAAAATGAAATATTACGTTTCCTTTGGTTATAAGAATAATGAGGCTATTTATAACACAAAATCTGCAAATTATAAACAGTATAATTTTAGAGTTAAACTTGATATTCCGATTATTGATTGGATAATGGCAGGAGTGCAATATAGTGGTTTCTTAACAAAGAAAAAATATCCTACGACAAATGTTTCTCAACTTTTTGGTTGGGCTACAATGGTTGTCCCGACTCAACATGACTATTGGCCAACAGGAGAACCTGGACCTGACTTTGAGGGCGGTGTTAATCCTGTAGTAAATACAAGTTTTGATGCTGGGTATAATAAAACTGATACATATAAGGATGAAACAACATTTCGGGTTTCTATTAAACCTCCAATGATAGAAGGGCTTTCTATTGATGGTTTCTTTAATTATGATGTTGATCATGATAATAATAAGGTATTTAAAAAGCCTTGGACGTTATATTATGCTAATTATGAAACTGCAGTTAGAAATTCGGATGGTTATATTACAAGCATGGAATTAACGCCGAGGAAACGTGGATTAGATTCTCCAGAACTTACAGAAAAGAATACTAGTTCAAAAAGAAAAATGTATAATGCAAGCATTAGCTATGGTAGAACATTTGGTGAACATAATTTTAACATATTCGGCTCTTATGAACAATATGATGAGGATGCTTTTAACTTTAGTGCTTATCGAAAATATTTTATTTCTGATTTAGTTCAGACTTTAAATGCTGGTGGTGAAACTGATAAAACAAATACAGGAGAAGCAAGCATTTATGCTCGTAAATCTTGGATCGGTCGTTTTAATTATGGCTTTAAGGATAGATATTTGTTAGAATTTATTTTCAGACGTGATGGCTCCTTGAAGTTCCCTAAAGACCATCGATGGGGCAATTTCCCTGCACTTTTGTTAGCATGGAGAGCTTCTGAAGAAAAATTCTGGAAAGACCATCTTTCTTTTATAGATTATTTCAAATTAAGAGGAACAGCCGGAAAGATGGGTATGGATCCAGGTGATCCTTTCCAATATATGAATAAGTATGCATTAGGGTCAGGTGTTACTTTGGGATCGAATAAGGAGGTTGTGACGAAAATTTATCAATCTGTTATAGCTAATCCAAATATCACTTGGGAGAAGCAAACCACATACAATATTGGTTTTGATTCAAAATTCTATAATCAAATGTTTTATTTGAACAGTGAGTTCTTTTTTAATAGAAGATCTGATATTTTAGTCAAGAAAAATGCTTCTGTACCAAGTTTTACGGGCCTTTCACTTCCTGATGAAAATATTGGTAAGGTCGATAATAAAGGTTTTGAGGTTGAAGCTGGTTATACTAAAACATTTGGAAAATTGAATGTTGATATATCTGGAAACTTAAGTTGGTCCCATAATAAAGTAAAATTTATGGATGAACCTGCTCAATCTGTTCCTTGGCAAGTCGTAACTGGACATCCGTATGGTTCAGCTTTAGTCTATAAGGCAATTGGGATATTCCATTCTCAGGCGGAAGTAGATGCTTATCCTCATTGGTCAGGAGCAAAGCCGGGTGATGTCATTTTTGAAGATGTTGATGGTAATGGAAAAATAAATGCTGATGATCGAATTTTGTATAATAAGACCGATGCTCCTGAATTGTTCTATGGAGCTTCAATCAATTTGCAATATAAGAATTGGTCATTATCAATATTGGGACAAGGTCAAGGTACATACTATAAAAGTACCATTTATGGAAATAGAGGTATTGGCATGAATGTCTTTAAATGGATGGCTAATGGCTATTGGACTCCATCTAATAGTTCTTCTGATAAAGCTCGTCCGTTCCATAGAGCAGATCAGTATTGGTCATATAATAGTAATGCCAATACATATTGGTATGACAATATGGCATATTTTCGTCTAAAAAATGTTACATTGAGTTATATGGTCCCGAGAAATTTGTTAAAGCGATTCTACATTTCTGGAGCTAGTATTTTTGTTACAGGGTATAATTTGTGTTTATTATATTCCGCCCAGAAGAATTATGATCCAGAGGTTGGAGATCCTCAAGGATATCCTACAATGAAAACTTATTCGATAGGTTTAAATGTAAGTTTCTAATTGTGTAAACAATATATTTTAAAGCATATGAAAAAAGTAATATATAAATATTTTGTTGTTGCATTAGTGTTATCGTTGTCTATAACATCGTGTACTAATGTTCTAGATAAGGATCCGGTAGATTCTTTTAATGAAACATCTATTTTCACGGATGTTAATTTGGTGGAAGCATTTCTTTATCAGTGTTATGACCAAATAGGAGGTGATAATGCAACTAATGAAAATGTCTTGGGAATGAAAGAGGATCTTTTGTCTTCTTCTACCGATGAGTCATTAAATATACATAGAGCTGGAGAGGTGACTTTTACAAAAGGTACCTTATCTCCGAGTTACTTAGGGCATTTTGGAGGAACAAGCGGTGTCCGTTATAATTATATTATCTGGGATGATTTATATAGAAATATTAAAAATGTAAATATTCTATTGGATGGCATAGATAAAGTGCCAACTACTACGTCAACAGATAAGGCTAAACTTGAACAAATGAAAGCCGAAGCCTACTTTATTCGTGCTTTTGATTATACAAATTTGCTTAGATCTTATGGTGGAGTTGTTATCGCTGATAAAAAGTATAGCTTGGACGAAGACTTTACTTCTATTAAGCGTTCTTCTCTTCAAGAAACGCTAGATTTTATTTTAGGTGATATTGATAAGGCAATAGCTGGTTTACCAACAAAAGATAATATAGCTCAAGGGCGGGCAACAAAAGGGGCAGCTGCGGCTTTGAAATGTAGATTATTAAGCTTTGTCTCTGGTATATTGATGAATGGAGGATATGAACCAACGAATAGTCTTGTGTCATTTACGTCAGGTACTAGACAAGAACGTTTACTTGCGGCAAGAAATGCAGCTAAAGAGATTATGGATGGAAAATATGGAAAATATGCATTGACAGGTAGTACTGATGAACCTTCTGCAAATCTCACTGATGCAGAGATACAAAGCTATGCTGATAATTATGCTAGTATATTTATGCAGAAAGGCGCATGGAATGATGAAGTAATATTTGGCGTTCAATATTTAAATAAACAAGGTAATAATGCTTCTAATAATTTGTGGTGGGGCCCTAATGGTTACAATTGTTGGGGAAATAATGAACCTGCAGAAAGTCTCGTTAGGGAGTATGAAATGAAAGATGGCACGGCTTTCCAATGGGATAAATATAGTTCAGGGGAAAACAATATTCGTGCTTTTACAAAAGAACAAGAGGCAGCAGATCCAGAAGTTAATCCATATGTGGGAAGGGAACCTCGTTTTTATGCTTCGATTTTATATGATGGAGCACCATGGAGAGACAGAGCAGCTACAAACAACAAAGTCGAAATTGCTACTACTATAAAGAGTAACGGTAAGGATTTGATAGGTAATAATATAAATGGCTTAATGAATAAGATAAAAAGCCTCGAGTCTGTAAGTGTTGGCGGCAATGATTCTCGTCAAGCTTCTAATCAAGCTTGGAATGGAACAAAAACTGGTTATTATATTAGAAAAATGCTTGATATTAGTATAAATGGAGAAACAGAGAACAATGAAAACGCTTGGATTGAAATGAGATACGCTGAAGTATTATTAGACTATTCGGAAGCATGCATTGAGTTGGGAGAAGTATCTGAAGGATTAAAAACTCTCAATCTAATAAGAAATAGAGCAGGCCTTCCAAGTCGTCCTTTAAATGTAAGTCAAGATCAGGCAAGGATATGGTACAGACATGAGAGACTTATTGAAATGATGGGAGAAGGCGATAGATGGTATTGTATTAGAAAATGGATGATTTGTGATAAGGTAATAAAGAGCTTTAGTCCAATGTATATTTATCATTTTTCTGATGGTACATCTATTTATGCTTATAATACAACGACATTGGCCGATAATCGCGAATGGAAAAATTCAGCATATTGGTTACCAATATCTACTACAGAAATTAATAAGGATCCTCAATTACAGCAGAATCCTGGTTATTAATCATTAAAATTATTATTTTATGAATTTTTCAAGAAGAGATTTTATAAAAACAGCAGGTGTGGCTACACTTGGTAGCATGATGCCTTTAGGAAATAATGTAATGGCTGCAGAATCGGCAATATGGTCATCTAATAGTAATACACTAAAGGTTGGATTGATCGGTTGTGGTGGGCGAGGTAGTGGTGCTGCTGAGCAAGCATTAAATGCAGATTCTAATGTTGTATTAGCAGCAATGGCAGATGCGTTTAAGGACCAATTGGATAACTCTTATAAGAGATTGAAAGATAAATACCCTCAGAAAGTTCAAGTTTCAGAGAATATGAAATTTGTTGGGCTAGATGCCTATCAGAAACTAATTGATTCAGATATTGATGTTGTTATTTTAGCAACTCCTCCAGGATTTCGTCCAACACATTTGGAATATGCAGTAAATGCAGGTAAACATATTTTTTGTGAAAAACCATTTGCTGTAGATGGTCCTGGTTTACGTAAAGTAATTATGGTTGCTCAAAGGGCAAAAGAAAAGAGCATATCCTTAATGTCTGGCTTTTGTTGGAGATATCATTTGCCAAAGAGAGAAACTTTTAAACGTTTACTGAATGGGCAAATTGGAAATATTTTAACTGCAGAAGCTACATATAATACAGGAGAACTTTGGTCTAAAGAACGTCAAAGTGGATGGACTGATATGGAGTATAAATTACGCAATTGGCTATATTACAATTGGCTGTCAGGCGATCATATTATTGAACAGGCCATTCATAGCTTGGATATGCTACAATGGGGAATGGGAGATTCATTACCAGCTAGGGTAACAGCTAGCGGAGGAAGATTAAAGAGAACTGATAAGAAGTATGGAAATGTCTATGACCATTTTAGTGCGATCTATGAATATCCAAATGGAGCTAAGGCTTATTTCTGTTGTAGGCAGCAGAATGGAACATCGCCTTCGTATGGTGTCGAATTTGTAGGCAACGAAGGGAAATGTATAATAGATTGCAGAACTGGACTTCATGAGATAACAGGAGCTAATCCTTGGAGATATGATGATACAACAAAGTTTACTGATGCAGATGCATATAAAAAAGAGAAAGTAAAGGATATGTATCAGGAAGAACATGATGAACTTTTTGCTGCAATTAGAAATAATACTCCGGTTAATGATGGAGAATGGATGACAAGGTCCAATCTTGTGGCTCTTGCAGGAAGAATGTCTGCTTATTCAGGACAAACGATTTCTTTGGAACAGGCATTATGTTCGACTGAAACATTCTTCCCGGAACCGTTTACATTTAATACAGACTATGATAAGCCTGTTGCAATTCCTGGAATAACAACATTCAAATAAATGAATTATGGAGCGCAGAGATTTTATAAAATCCGCGACTGTATTAACTGGCTTAGTTGCAGTACCAGGTATTGGTGCTGCAACCAACCTTGCCGGTAAATTCAAGGATGCGAGTGTCCGCAAGTTGAAAAAAAGTCTCGGTTATGGTATGATAAAAGTGGATATGTCTTTGATTGACAAATTTAAAATGATCAAAGATATAGGATTCGATGGGATTGAGTTTAATAGTCCTTTGGATGTTTCGATAGATGAACTATTAAAAGTAAAAGAAAAAACAGGTTTGGAACTCCCAAGCACAGTGAATAAAGATCACTGGACAAAACCATTATCTCATCCTGATAAAGAGATTCGACAAGCTTGCATAGATTCTGTAACGAAATCTTTGGAAGACACTAAAGCTCTTGGAGGTGATACGGTGTTAGTTGTCCCAGGTGTAGTAAATGAGACAGTTTCTTATGAACAGGCTTATAATACAGCACTTGATTCAATTAGAATGCTAATTCCTGCTGTAGAGAAGACCGGTGTAAAGATTGGGCTAGAGAATGTTTGGAATAACTTTTTGCTGAGTCCGGTAGAAGCAAAACGATTTGTTGATGATATTAATCATCCATTAATCGGTTGGTATTTTGATATTGGAAATGTGCTTCGTTATGGTTGGCCTGAACAATGGATTGCTACATTGAAACATAGAATCTTTAAATTACATCTTAAGGAATTTAGTCGTGAAATAATGAACACTAAAGGATTAAGAGAAGGATTTAATGTTGATTTGATGCAAGGAGATAATAACTGGCCCGTTGTTATGAAGGCTGTTGCAAACATGGGATATTCAGGAGGATGGATAACGGCTGAAGTGGGTGGAGGAGATAGAACTCATTTGGAAAAAATATCAAAACAAATGGATACTATAATAAGCTATTTACCTCAGTCATAATTTAAATGTCAATATTATGAGATCAAATAAAGTAATGAAGTGTCTTTTTTGTTCTGTAATGGTTGTGTTTTTTTCTTTTTTTGCTTCTTCTATTTTTGCCAAAAAGCCTAATACTTTAACTGCAAAAGAACAGAAAGAAGGTTGGATATTGCTTTTTGATGGCAAAACGATGAATGGATGGCACGATTACAATGGCACAACTTTAACTGAACCCTGGCATGTTGTTGATGGTTGCATTCAAGCCAAGGGTGCGGGTAGCGATGGAAGTGGCTATTTAGTCACATATAAAGAATATGAGAATTTTGAATTGTCATGGGATTGGAAACTTTCGAAGGGTGGCAATAGTGGAATGTTATATCATGTGGTTGAACGCCCTCAGTTTAAAGTTCCATATGTGACAGGACCAGAATATCAATTAATAGATGAACCGAACTTCCCTGAAAAACTTCAAGAGTGGCAAAAATTAGGCGCTGACTATGCAATGCATGTCCCGAATTTTAGTTTGATGAAAATTAATCCGGCGGGGAAATGGAATAATTCAAAAATCGTTTTTGATAATGGACATGTAGAACATTGGCTTAATGGAGTAAAGATTCTTGAATTTGAAGCATGGACTGATGATTGGTTTGCTCGTAAGAATAGTGGAAAATGGTTGAATGCTCCTGAATATGGATTGGCAAAAAGTGGTTTGATTTGTCTTCAAGATCATGGCTATCCGGCATCCTTTAGAAATATAAAATTGAAAGAACTACCTCGTAAAAGTGTAGAGGAAGATTTATTCAATGGTAAAGATCTACATGGTTGGGAAGCTTTTGGAACAGAATTGTGGTATGTTAAGGATGGTCTATTAATTTGCGAAAGTGGGCCTAATAAAAAATATGGCTATTTGGCTACTACCAAATATTATAATGATTTTGATCTTACACTGGAGTTCAAACAAGTTGCAAATGGAAATTCTGGCGTTTTCATCCGTTCTATTATTGGAGATAATGTTAAAATCGAAGGGTGGCAAGTTGAGGTTGCTCCAAAGGGTTATGATACTGGTGGTATATACGAATCTTATGGTCGCGGATGGCTTATTCAAATTCCAGATGAGAAAGAAAATATATTGAAAGAGGATGAATGGAATGCTATGCGTATAAGAATGCAAGGTGATCATATTACTTCGTGGCTCAATGGACAAGAGATGTCAAATATAACTGATAAAAAAATTGGTGCAGGTAAGGGACGTATTGCTTTGCAGATTCATGAAGGAGGTGGCATTAAGGTACTTTGGCGAAATATTAAATTGAAAACATTATGATTTGATATTAGTTGACAATAACGTTTTGAGTTTTGTAAAAAGACTTTTACCTTTGTGGTAAAGGTCTTTTTTATTGTATTTTGATACGTAAATACAAATAGTTCTGTAACTTTATCGGTGGTAATCATATTAAAATTTGTATAAACAAGTGATTTACAATTATAAATTGTACGAAAAGTTTTTGTGTTTACCAAATTTTTCAAACTTTATTTTACAATTTTCTTATTCTTAATTGGATATAGATTTTTAAAAAAGGACAAAAGAGGTAGTGAAATAAAAATTAAAAAATACAATCGCATGAGAAACAAGAGATTTTCCTTAATGACTATTATCTGTTTTATGTGTATGATGATGTTTATCTCTATTCCTTGTACAGGTAATAGTAATATCAGGCCTACAACACTAACGTGTGAATATATGCAGAATCCGAGAGTAGTGGATGTTCAATCCCCGCGTCTATCCTGGATTAACGAAGTGGCTACAGCGACAGTAAGAGGTGAAAGCCAGAAAGCCTATAGGATCGTTGTTGCATCATCCAAAGAGAATCTGCAGAAAAGCAAATTCGATGCTTGGGATAGTGGAAAAATATATTCTTCAGATTCTTATCTTGTTTCTTATAAGGGGTGCAGGCTACTCTCTTCAAAAGACTACTGGTGGAAAGTTATGGTCTGGGACAGTAAAAACAACGCATCATCATGGAGCGAAACTTCTCATTGGGGAATGGGATTACTTTCTCCCGGAGAATGGAAGGCTCAGTGGATTGGAGCACCCTGGCAAGGAGAGGAACCTAGGAAAATTATAGAAAAGGAGCAGATTAAGCCACAGACTTACCCGTCCTATCCGGCTCCTCTTTTTAGAAAAACATTTACAGTCAATAAAGAAATAAAATCGGCAAAAGCATTCGTAACCGGACTTGGTTATTTTGAATTTTATATCAATGGAAAGAAAGTGGGGAATGATTGCCTGGTCCCAAACTTTACAAATTATACCGTCCGCAACGATCTTAAGAATGCCGGCATTGCTATCGACAACAATTTCCGCGGATATCGCGTTCTGTATCTGTCGTATGATATTACAAGCCTGTTGCAAAAGAAAAACGTGGCAGGAGCAATCGTTGGTGATGGATTCTATGACTGCACTTCACACTGGGTATCGTCTTTTGGCTCTCCCCGTTTCTTGTGTCAGATAGAAATCACCTATAAAGATGGCAAGAAGCAGTATGTATATAGCGATAACACATGGAAAGTTAAAGCATCTCCAATCATCATGAACGGCGTTTATGATGGTGAGATATATGATGCTAATAGAGAAACTGACAACTGGGCAACAACGCTTTGCGATGATTCGCGATGGGAAACGGTGGTATTACGCCAGACACCGAGCGGAGAGCTAAAGGCAAATACATCTCCGACTGATAAAGTGACTGAAGTACTTCATCCTCTTTCTGTGGTAAAGCAGAATGACGGTACATACGCAGTTGATTTCGGAAAAGAAATTTCAGGATGGATTCACTTTAAGAACATACGGGGAACAAAAGGAGATACACTGAACGTTAAATATGTTTGCGAATCGCCCCTTGGTGTACAAAAATATATCTTCAAAGGAGGATCAGTCGAAAGTTATGCGCCTCGGTTTACTTGGTATGTTTTCAGTAAGGCTGTCATCAGTGGAATTAATAATCTGACAGACGACATGTTGACTGCTGAAGCCGTCAATACCGATGTCAGAATATCATCTGTGTTTAAGACATCCAATGATCTATTCAACAAGATCAACGAGATTTGGGAACGTTCGCAATTGGATAATATGCACGGATGCATAGCCAGCGACTGTCCTCATCGCGAACGTTCACCTTACACGGGTGACGGGCAAGTCGCTTGCGTCACCGTGATGCACAACTTCGATGCAGCAGCCTTCTATACAAAATGGATTCGTGATATGCGCGATGCCCAAAATATGGAAACAGGTTACGTTCCTAACGGCGCGCCATGGCAACCTGGTTGCGGAGGTGGTGTGGCTTGGGGAGCTGCAATGAACATTATGCCATGGGAGTTCTATCTGCATTATGGCGATAAGAAAATGCTTGAAGAAAACTATGTTGCAATGAAAGAACAGCTTCGCCACATGTTGACCTGGCAAACAAAAGAAGGAACGATGTATCAGCAGAAAACAAATCTGAACGAAACGAAACCTTTGTACTGGCTGAACTTGGGAGACTGGGCTCCATCATATAAAAACCCGTCGGACGAGTTGGTTCATACATTCTACCTTTGGCGTTGTGCGGATTATACGGCAAAGGCGGCAAAGGCATTAGGTAAAATGGAAGATTATCAATATTACAGTAATATTTCGGACAAAGTAAAACAGGCATTCAATAGTAAATTTTATGATGCTAAAAATAAAACGTACGGAGATTATGGAAGTAATATTTATGCCTTGAAGATCGGTGTTCCTCAAGAACGTCTGGAAAATGTTAAAAGTACTTTGCGTACGGAGATAGTACAACAATATAAAGGGCACTTGAATACGGGCATGCTTGGAACGCAGTTTTTCTTTGAGACACTGGCTGCCAATGATATGAATGATTTGGCCGTTGAAGCTATGAACAAGCGGGATTTTCCGAGTTATGGCAATTGGATCAAACAAGGAGCTACAACAACATGGGAACAATGGAACGGAACGGATTCACGTAATCATCCGATGCTTGGCGGCGGATTAACTTGGTTCTACCGTATATTGGCAGGGGTCAATGCCGATGAGAATGAACCAGGATACAAACATCTCATTATCAAACCGGTTCTTTCCGATGTAGAAGACGTATATTACTCCAATATGACACCATATGGGAAAGTAGTCTCTGAGATTAGAAATCATCAGAATTCAATTGAAATGAATGTTACGGTACCTGTAGGAAGTCATGCAACGATATATATACCGACAAAGAAAATTAATGCAATCATAAAGGAAAGCGGAACGGAAATAGCAAAAGCGTCTTCAATAAAAGTTATTGGACATGACGCTGATTATTATGTGGTAAATGCTAAACAAGGATCGTATAATTTTACAGTTAAATGAAGAATGCGATGAAACGTAATCTATTTTTCTTTTTATTCTTTCTATCGCTTTTGGGTTGCAAAAGCAATGAAGTTGCGGTCATACCTGTTAACTTACGAACGGAGTATTTGCATGAACCGATAGGTATTGATGCGAAGAGTCCTAACTTTAGCTGGGAATATGAAGGGAATTGTCCGGATTTTGTTCCTTCAAAGAATGAGGTGTTGATTGGAACAAACCCCAAACAACTTACGCCTTATTCGTCGGAGATGGTGCTTAAGCCGCGAACGAAATATTATTGGAATGTAACGGCTTGGGATGTTAAAGGTAAACGGTCGGAGACATCAAAAACAGCAACTTTCGAAACAGGTATGTATTCTTTGTCGGACTGGTCTGGAAAATGGATTACGGATAATCATGATAAGGATTTCAGACCGGCTCCTTTGCTGAGAAAAGCTTTTGATGCAAATAAAAAAATACAAAAGGCTCGGTTATATGTTACCGCTGCCGGTTATTATGAAATGTATATTAATGGCAAGCGAGTGGGGACAAATTATATGGATCCCGGATATACCCATTTTGACAAGCGTCTATTATACGTGACACATGACGTTTCATCGTTGTTGGAGCAAGGAGAGAATGTGATTGCTGGGGTTTTGGGTAACGGATGGTATAATGAGCAGTCGAAAGCTGTATGGAATTTTGAAACGGCTCGCTGGCGCGGACGACCTTCGTTGCTTTGTGAGTTACATATCATTTATACGGATGGATCTAAAGAGATAGTAACAACGGATGCATCATGGAAGACATCCACGGGACCATATGTTTTAAACAATATATATAGTGGCGACTGGTATGATGCAAATCTGGAACAATCAGGCTGGAACAATATTCATTTTGATGACAGTAAGTGGCAACCTGCAATAGAAACAAAATGTCCGACACAAATGCTTGTTGCACAGCAGATGCCCGCTATTCGTGTATCAGAAGAATTGAAACCGATCGCCATGACGGCGTTTAATGACCATAATTATCTCTTTACTTTTGAGAAAAACTTCGCAGGAGTTTGTCGTTTGAGAGTTAAGGGTGAAGCAGGAACCCGGATTGAGCTCAGACATGGTGAACGAATTGATGATAAAGGACATCTTTCAATTATTCCTATTAATGAATATTTCCATCCTGTGGATACGACTGAAAAATTCCAGACCGATGTTTATATTTTGAAAGGGAACGGGGAAGAAACATTTACGCCGTCATTTACTTATCATGGATTTCAGTATGTGGAAGTAGAATCCTCCAAACCTGTTCAATTAACTAAAGAGAGTTTGACCGGACTGTTTATGCATACGGATGTTCAGCCTGTAGGACATTTTTCATGTTCAAATGCATTATTGAATAAGATTTGGGATGCGTCAATGAATGCCTATGTAAGTAATTTATATAGCATTCCTACGGATTGTCCGCAACGGGAAAAAAATGGGTGGACGGCAGATGCGCATGTGTCTGTTGATTTAGGTACTTGGGGATTCGATGGCATTACACTTTATGAGAAGTGGATGAATGATTTTATTGATAATCAGCGTGAACAAGGTAATATTTCAGGTATTATTCCTTCTGATACGTGGGGGTATGACGATTGGATCGGTCCGGTTTGGGACGCAGCCTTGTTTATTATTCCTAATGCGATGTACAATTATTATGGTAATTTACGCTGTATTCAAAATTTGTATCCAACGATGGAACGCTATTTGAAATATTTGAATTCAAGGGAGAAAGACGGGTTGATGAGTTATGGTATTGGTGATTGGGTTCCGTGGAAAGCTACTACAAATACGAATTATACATCATCGGCTTATTATTATTGGGACAACGTATTGATGGCTCGTTTTGCTTCTTTACTTGGTAAGGATGCAATGCCATACCAACAAAAAGCTGAAGAAATAAAGAAGCTTGTTAACAACAAATATTTTGACGCAACGAAGAATATTTATGCCGAAGGAACTCAGGCTGGACAAGCTGTTGCTTTGTATTTAGGTCTGGTTTCAAAAGAGAAAGAAAAAGCTGTCGCTGATAAACTGCATGAGTTGGTTCGAACTAATGACTATTTTCTTGACTTTGGAATGTTGGGTAGTAAAACCGTTCCGGCCATGCTTGCCAAATATGGTTATATTGAAGATGCCATGAAAATGATTACAAAGATTGATAAGCCTTCATGGGGTTATTGGATTGAGAAAATGAATTATAAAACATTACCGGAAGACTGGGGTTGTGCAAGTTCTCTTAATCATGTGTTCCTGGGAGATGTGTCTGCTTGGATGATGAATTGGCTGGCCGGTATTAATTACGATACGAGCAACCCTGGTTTTCGCCGTATTCTTATCATACCTCATTTCGTGAATGATTTAAATTGGGCAAAAGGTGAATATCATTCCGTAAATGGTTACATTTGCAGTGAATGGAAACGGGAAGGGACAAAGATCGTTCTTACAGTTACGATTCCCATTGGTACAGAAGCTACAGTAAAAGTGGGAGATAAGGTTGTTGATCTCAAAGGAGGAACACATAAACTTGAGTTTTAAAAAGAAATAGTTATTGCATCATGGAAACATATAAGATGATTAGGCATCTCAGTTGTATTCTTGCAAGTGGACTTTTGATGTTCGCTGCGTCGACTGTATTATCAGGTCAAACTACAGTTAAAGGAACTTTCAGTTCCATACAGACTGCTTTTGCTAATCCGCCGGCAGAATATCGCACGGCACCATTTATGGTTTGGAATGGAAAGGTGACAAAGGCGGAAATAGACCGGATGATTAAAGACTTTAAAGATGCTGGTTGCGGAGCTGCATTTATTCATCCGCGTCCGGGAATGATTACCGAATATATGTCGGACGACTGGTATTCACTTTATCAGTATGCTGTACAGAAAGGGAAGGAAGCCGGTCTGACAATATGGATATATGACGAAAATTCGTATCCTAGTGGTTTTGCGGGAGGACATGTGCCTCATGATATGCCGGAGTCATATAATCAAGGTCAGGGATTGGAACTGACCAAAGTGGACAAGTTGCCTGAGAACATAAATGAATATTTTATCTGTCTGAAGAAAGGCGGCAATAAATGGATTGATATTACTTCGAATGCTTCTACGTATAAGGATGCAAAAGGCGAATACTATCTGTATAAAAAAACATACTTGGGCAAATCCGATTGGTATGGAGGTTATTCGTATGTGGATTTGTTGGCCCCGGGAGTGACGCAACAGTTTATTAAGACAACAATGAAAGGCTACGAACAGACATTGAAAAGCGAGTTTGGAACATCGGTGTTAGGTATCTTTACCGACGAACCTAATATCAGCAGTCCGGGAGGTTTGCGTTGGTCGCCGGACCTATTCTCTGTATTCAAGCAGCAGTGGGGTTACGACTTGAAGCCTTTGCTTCCTCTACTTGGTGAAGAAACAGCTAATTGGAAAGAAGTACGCCACAATTATATGGAGACTCTGTTGCAGATGTTTATCGATCGCTGGTCAAAACCATGGAGTGAGTATTGCGTTTCGAATAATTTGAAATGGACAGGTCATTACTGGGAACATGGTTGGCCGCAGATGAATGACGGGCCCGACAATATGGCGATGTATGCTTGGCATCAGATGCCCGCTATAGATATGCTTTTCAATCAGTTTGATGAGAAAAGTCCGAATGCGCAGTTCGGCAACATCCGCTCGGTAAAGGAGTTGCGAAGCGTGGCAAATCAGATGGGCTATGTCCGGACGCTTAGCGAGACTTATGGTGGCGGAGGCTGGGATGAGTCTTTTAAGGATTTCAAGCGGCTTGGCGACTGGGAATATGTGCTTGGCGTTAACTTTATGAATCAGCATCTGGCTCACATGACGCTTACGGGTGCACGGAAGTATGACTATCCTCCTGTATTTACTTATGTTTCTCCATGGTGGAAAGATTATAAGGAGATAAATGATTATTTCGGACGTCTTTCAATGCTTATGAGTATGGGTACGCAAAAGAATCATATTCTGATTCTCGAACCAAATTCTACGCTTTGGAGTTATTATTCGCACACTGGCAGTTCTCCTAAACTGATGGAGATGGGAAATAAGTTTCAGGATTTTATCACTACACTTGAGAAGGCACAAGTGGAATACGATTTGGGCTCGGAAAATATAATCAAGGATCATGGACGTGTGTCTAAAAACGGATTTAATGTCGGTAAAGTCTCTTACGATATGGTTATTATTCCTCCGTTAATGGAAACACTCAACAAACCTACATTCGATTTATTACAACGATTTGTTGCGCAAGGAGGCAAAATAGTCGTTTTCTCGGAGCCAACAATGATAGATGGCAAAGATAGCAATAACCTTTCACAGCTGCTTGCTCGATCTTCGGTTGTCAAGTTGAGCGAACTTTCTGCTGAAGTTATTGACAAGTATTTCCACGATGATGATTTTTTAATTGATTTTAATCATGGTGATCTTTATCATCAGCGTCGTCAGATGGGCGACGGTGAAATGATTACTCTGGTCAATTCATCAATGGAAGAGACGGTAGAAGGTTCTGTATCTGTCAATGGCAAGATTCTAATGAAACTTGATGCACAAACGGGGAAGATATATGTTTATCCTTCGACTGTGAAAGCAGGAAAACTAACCGCTTCGTTTAAAGTTGAACCAGCTGGAAGTCTTATTCTTTATGCCTTGAAAACAAACCCGAAAATGGCTTGTCCCAAATTGCCTCCACAGGCTGGAGATAAAAAGTTGACAGCATCTACTAAAACGGTTGTGAAGCGCTTGAAAGATAATGCTCTAACCATTGATTTCTGCGATGTAACCGTGAAGGGAGAAACACACGAAAATGTCTATTTCTCGAATGCGGCGAATATAGCCTATAAAGCTTACGGGTTTCCAAATGGTAACCCTTGGAATACGTCTGTACAATACAAACGGAATATAGTTGATAGAGATACTTTCAGAGAAGGTGGTTTTACGGCAACCTATCATTTTAAGGTCAATGAAGCCTTTAATTATTCGGGGATGCGGATGGTCTCCGAACGTCCAGAATTATTTACTGTCAAGATAAATGGGACGGTTATTAAACCGATCCCTGGTGAATGGTGGCTGGATCGTTCTTTTGGTGTTTATAATATTGAACGGTTGGTGAAAGAAGGAGAGAATATCGTTGAAGTGAGTGCGAGCCCGATGAGCGTCTACGCTGAGATAGAACCGATTTATATCACCGGAAACTTCTCTGTCGTTCCTGAACCTGTGGGATGGAGTATCAGTGCGCCTGTCATGTCTTTTGCTTTAGGCAGTTGGAAAGATCAGAAGCAACCGTTTTATTCATGGGATATGAGTTATAGTAAGTCTTATACCATCACTAAGAAAGAAGGGGCTTATGCCGTCCAACTCAATAAATGGAATGGAACTGTAGCTGAGGTATATGTTAATGGAGCAAAGGCAGGCATTATATATTCCAATCCGTATCGCCTGGATATTTCATCTTTACTGAAATCAGGGCTTAATCAGGTAGAGGTTCGTATCATTGGAAGCCTGCGCAATCTGATAGGTCCCCACTATCGTGATCCGTCGCCGAGATTGGCCTCACCGGATCTTTGGAAACGCATCGATAAGCCTATTCCTGCTTCTCAGTATTTGCTGAAAGACTATGGGTTAATGGAAGATTTCGATTTGGTTCATTAATAACGAAAGCATAAAAGGATAATAGGAATGAAAAGGATAATAGGATGTTTGATCTTGCTTATATTCATCGCAAGTGGGAATGGCTTAAGTGCTCAGCGTTTAGAAAAGGATTTTAAAAATCCACCGATGCAGTACAGACCTTATGTGTGGTGGCATTGGATGGGACCTAATTTTTCTTTGCCGGGAATCACTAAAGATCTTGAGGCGATGAGAGATGCCGGTATAGGTGGAGCGACTATCTTTAATTTGTGTTCTGCAGTGGAGGAAAGTATTTCTCCTACAGCAAATAACCCCTGGCCTGAACAGACCTACCGCAGTGAGGCTTATTGGAAAGCGATCCGTTTCGCTTGCAGCGAGGCCGAACGTCTCGGAATGGAGATCGGACTCCATAATACAGCAGGTTATTCTACCACCGGAGGTCCCTGGATTGATGAAGATAAGGGAATGAAGCATCTGGTAAGCAGAAAGGTGAAAATTGCCGGAGGAAAAGAGATCTCGGTCGATTTGCCTCAACCTGTATTGCCTCCTTATCCCGGATGGGGTGCGGCGGGAAAGATAATTCCTGACAAATATGATGAGATCGCCGTATTAGCTGTTCCTTGTAAAGGAAACACTTTGGAAGGGAAGGTTTTTAATCTGAAATCGAATCAGGACAATAAAGGACATATAGTATGGAATGCTCCTAGCGGTGAGTGGTTTATCTTCAGAATCGGCTATGCGTCATCAATGGCTACTCCTCATCCGGTGCCTGATGATTTGATTGGAAAGACACTGGAAGTAAATAAGATTGATTCTGCTTTAACGGCTTTTCACTGGGATCAAGTGTTGAACCCCTTGAAAGAACATGTGGGTGACTATTTCGGAAAAAGTTTCAAACATTTGTTAATAGATAGTTATGAGGCCGGCAATCAGAATTGGACAAAAGGATTCCGCGAAACGTTCATGAAGTGGAAAGGATATGATCCTGTTGAATGGTTGCCTTGTCTGCTATTGGAAAAAGGCGATACGTTGCAGGTGGATACAATAAAAGCCATCCGCTTCAAATGGGATTTTAATGATGTGGTGGCACGAATGTATCAGCTTTACGGCTGGAAAGTGGCAAAAGACAAGATTGCAGCCATGAATTTGCAGTTGCAGCATGAACCTTATTGGGGCCCGTTCTCAATAGCTGCCGGTGCAGCTTTAGACGACTTACCAATGGGCGAATTTTGGACACATAGTGATGGAAAAGTAGACTTTAATGTTCCTGCCGGAGGACGCGCAGGAGGACATACGGTGATCGGTGCTGAAGCTTATACGTCAAGTCCGGATAATAGTAAATGGACTGAAGATCCGGCATTTCTAAAGAAAACAACCGAAGGTGCATTTGCCTCAGGGGTGAATCACATGGCTATGCATCAATGGGTACTTCAACCGTTTGACGATCGTTATCAACCTGGAATGGGAATGGGTTGGTGGGGAACACATTTTAGTCGTCATCAGCCGTGGATAAAACCGGGGAAGGCCTTTTTTGAATACATAACAAGAAGTCAGTATCTGTTACAGCAAGGTGAACAAGTGATCGATTTCTTGGCTCTGGATGAAGTATCCGATCAGATAACAGATGCTGTGGCAACGATAGATTTTTTGAAAATGGAAGTAAACGTAAAGGACAGACATATTGTTCTTCCCTCAGGTCGAAAATATGCGCTGATGCAATTTTCACAAGGTAAATCCATGTTGCCTGAAGTGCTTGACAAGATTGGAGAATTGCTGGAGCATGGTGCAATTATCGTGGCACAAAAACCGGAAGAATCGCTTAGTCTCACTAACTATCCCGCATGTGATGAATATATTAAATCCAAGGCGGAAACCTTATGGAAGAAATATGCCGGTAAACAGATTTTCTCGAAACGCGAAGATGCTATGCTGGCTTTGTGTCTGACCCCCGACTATCAGGTGTTTGAGGGAGATGCTCATATTGTACACAGACATTCACCGGAAGCAGAAATCTATTATATAGGGAACCTGACAGACAAAAAGCAGACGGTGACGGTTTCGTTGAGGATAAAAGATATGTATCCTGAGTTGTGGAATACGCAAACAGGCATTATAGAACATATCGATAATATGAAGGATATTGATAATTCGAGCAATATGGTGAAGGGGGCTTATTGGAGTTTCGAAAATAATCGTACCCTCATTCGTATGACTCTGTTTCCATATCAATCTCATTTTATTATTATGCGGCGTAAAGCGACAGAGGCAGAGATAAAGACGGGGAGTGCAGATAAGCCGACTTTGACAAAATCTTCAACTGTCCAATTACGTAATGGATGGAATGTTCATTTCGAGCCAAAGTTGGATAAGGCCTTTGATATGAAGATGGATACCTTGTCGGATTTTAGCTTGAGTACAGACGACAGAGTGAAATATTTCACAGGAACGGCAACTTACCGTCAGACGATAACTATATCACAAAATAAACTATCGGAAGCTTCACAGATATGGTTTGATCTGGATTCGATGAATGATATTGCCGTATTGAAAATCAATGGTATATCTGTAGATACGCTGTGGTATCCACCGTATCGTACCGAGATCACTAGGTATCTGAAGAAGGGGAAAAATGCAATAGAAGTGCTTGTCACCAATAACTGGGCAAACCGGATGATAGGAGACGAACAGTATCCTGCTGATTTTGAATGGGGAAAAGACCGCGGTGCGGCTTTGGGTCGTGCGATGAAAGGTTATCCGGAGTGGTTTTTGAAGGGACAACCTCGTCCGCAAAAGGGAAGAAAAGCTTTTGCCGTATGGTATTATTATCGAAAGGATTCTCCACTGCAAAAGGCCGGATTAGTCGGACCTGTCAATATGGAATTTTGGAAATGATTTTTAATGAAGATCATCTTGCTGGAGAGAAAATGTTATAAATGTATTTTGATTGCTTTCATCTGGATGATGGGAGCAATCGATGTATTTGCGGAAGGAGTTAATTCTACGCAGCTTCCTGCTGTGTCAGGCATAAGCGCTGAAGCAATCCCTCATTTTCCAAATAGGATGTATGCTTTTATATGGCTGGTGTTGGCAAAACATCTATATATCCTATCTAAAGAAGATTCATGTATTGGTTTTGAGGCTTCCAACCATTATTGGTTCGTTCCGGGCGATTTGATTGAAAAGGTGATCAGTTGCAGATATATTCTGCGCGAACTGAATAAGTAATAACAGGAAAACCAACTGTTATAGAATTTTATACGAAATAAAAGAAAAACTTTAAAGAATATTTTCCGATTTATTTCTATAGGATTAAAAAGATCATAATAAGGGTGCAATTTGTAATTGACTACAGTGGTCTTTCTATAAAAACGCTTATTGAAGTATAGGGAACAGAACCGATTACAGCTAAGGCAGTAATTATGAAAAATAATATAAATAAGTTTCTTAATGAACTTTTTTTAGAAGATATATCTATCTTTGAGTCCATTGCCGTTTATTATTGACAAAAATTGATTATATATAGGAAGTGATTTGAATGTATGAAACGAGTCGTATTTATTTTGTTTTGTCTATTGAGCTTTACTAATCTGCAAGCTCAGTCTGTTCCTTCTGAAAGATTGTATGGTTTAGGACGTTGGGATGCTGACTCTTTAGGTAATCATCGTGTTGTTGTGGCAGTAGATAAACCGACTGATGCTGTTATAGCAAATATTGAATGGCGTCGTCGTGATATGAATCCGGAAGATAAGAATCTGATTATTGTAGATGCAACTACAGGTAAGCGGATCACCAATGTTTGTCACTTTAAAATCAGCCGAGAGAGAGGCGAGATCGTGTTTCAGCCACAGACAGTTCCAGGCAATTATTATGTTTATTATCTCAAGAATTTGACCAGTGGAAGTCGCTACTATCCAACGGTTAAATATCCTCATTTTGAAAATACCGCTTCTTCCGAGTGGCTGAAAAGAAATAAGCTTTCGGGGAAGAAAATTCCTCAATTGCCTGCAGCACGCATCGTACAGTTTCAGGCTGTTAATCAGATGAACAGTTTCTATCCGATGGAAGTGATCGCAACGAAAGCTGAGACAATAACGTTGTTGAATATGAATCCGAATGATTCTTATATCTTGTTTACGGAAGATCGTAAGTATCCGATACGAATGACGACAGATATTCCTTATAAATGGATTGCTGATAATCGTCATGATTATTTTACAGGGAGTGCCGATAAAGGTGAATATTATGTATTCCAGTTGGGTGTATGGGCTGTTCGTCAGGATATTAAAGCACTAAGTGTCGATTATTCGGGATTGGTAAATAAACAGACGGGGGAGAAGATTCCTGTTTCTGCATTTACATGCTTCAATACGGGAGGAACAGATGTTACAGGATCGGTTTTCATCAAAGATTGTTCTGTAGACAGGGGAAAGATACAGCCACTGTGGATTGGTGTGATGCTTCCGGAACATATCTCTTCGGGTGATTATACGGGGACAGTAACGGTCTCGGCTGCAAATGCAGTTAGTAAGGCTGTTACACTAACTATTCATATCTCCGAAAATCAGATTGCTAATCATGGAGATAATGAACCTTGGCGCCATTCGCGTTTGCGTTGGCTGAATTCTCAAATTGCTTTAGATGATGAGGTGGTCGCACCTTATACGCCATTAATTTTGAAAAACAAAACGATAAGTTGCCTGGGGCGTGAAGTGGAATTGTCTGATTTTGGATTTCCTTCTTCAATTATCAGTTATTTTAAAGAGACTGTAACGGATATTGGTGTGAATGGACGTCAGATACTTGCCTCTCCAATGAATTTTATGGCAGATGGAGGAGCTTGGGAGAATCTGACTTTTGAATATACCAAGCAAAAACAAGGAGCTATTGCTTGGAAGGCGTTGAATCAGAATAGTCGTTTCCTGATGGAGGTGGAAGGCGAGATGGAATCGGATGGCAATATTGCTTATAAGGTAACGTTGATTGCCCGCGAGGGTGGTTCAGTAAATGATATTGCCCTTCGCGCGCAGCTGGCTTCGGGTATTGGTCATTATATGATGGGCTTAGGCCAACGTGGAGGATTCTGCCCTGATCATCTGAATTGGAAATGGGATGTTGAAAAGAATCAGGATGGTCCATGGGTCGGTGATGTGAATGCAGGGTTGCAAATTCGTCTGTATGATAATAAGTATGAGCGCCCTTTGAATACGAATTTTTATCATCAGAAACCGCTCATCATGCCTGCTTCTTGGTGCAATAGTGGCAATGGTGGAATTGATATTTGTAAAGACGGAGACAACACGCTGATTAATGCTTTTTCCGGAAAGCGAGAGGTAAAGAAGGGCGATAAATTGTATTATTATTTTAACTTGGCAATAACGCCTTTTCGTACTATTGATACAGAAAAACACTGGCATAACCGCTTCTATCACAGCTATGATTTTATTGATAAAATTCATCAGTACGGAGCGAATGTAGTTAATATTCATCATGCGACAAGCATTAATCCGTTTATCAACTATCCGTTCCTTCGTCCGAAAGAGATGAAGGCGTATATTGATGGCGCGCATGCTTTGGGTATGAAGGTTAAGATATACAATACCGTTCGCGAGTTGTCAAACAGTTGTGTTGAGATGTTTGCTTTGCGTAGTTTGGGAAATGAAATATTTTCTGAAGGTCCGGGCGGTGGTTTCTCTTGGTTGCAAGAACATCTGGATCAGAATTATATCGGTGCGTGGTTCGTTCCACAATTGAAAGATGCATCGATAGTCAACAGTGGCGTTTCACGTTGGCACAATTATTATTTGGAAGGTTTGGACTGGTTAGTGAAGAATGTTGGTATTGATGGATTATATATTGATGATTTGGCTTTTGATCGTATGACGATGAAACGAGTACGCAAAGTATTGAATTGTACCAACCCGGGAGCATTAATTGATTTGCATTCTGCAAATCAATTTAATCCGCGTGATGGATACGCTAACAGCGCAAACTTGTATTTGGAACACATGGCATATCTTGATCGTATATGGTTTGGCGAATATTTCGATTACAACTTGCCGCCGGAGTTTTTCCTGATTGAAGTTTCAGGCATTCCTTACGGGACAATGGGCGAAATGCTTCAAGACGGCGGGAACAAGTGGCGCGGAATGCTTTATGGCATGACTGGACGCGCTGGTTATGGTGTCGATAATCGTCCACTTTGGAACGTGTGGGACACATTCGGCATTCAGAACAGTGAGATGATAGGTTATTGGGTTAGTGATAATCCGGTCAAGACGAATAGTAAGGAAACCTTGGCCACTATTTATCGCCAAAAAGGAAATAAGACGCTTATAGCATTGGCTACGTGGGCAAAGAACGATGCTAAGGTTAAACTTTCGATTGATTGGAAAGAATTGGGTCTTGATCCAAAGAAGGTGACTCTTTATGCTCCGGCAGTGGATGACTTTCAGGCAGCTGCAACATGGAATGTGGATGATGAGATTACCGTACCTCAAGGTAAAGGATTACTTCTCCTTGTTGAAAAAAAATTTCATTGACGTAAACTGAGTGATTTTGGATGAAAATAGATTATCTATGAAGCATACATTTATTCTTTTATTTGCAACAATTGTTGCTTTCTCTGCTACGGCCCAGCAGCAAGCGACAGTTATTGAATCGGTACAGACGGTAAAGACATATCCGTTCTCGGATCCGAATCCGGTAGCTAATCCATCTAATTTGTTTTATCCCTATTTTCGTTTTGATGGCTTTGCTCTTAAAGCGAACGATAAGCAATGGAAGACGGTGACGTTGGAAAATGAATATATTCGCCTTACTGTTTTTCCTGAGATTGGAGGAAAGTTGTGGAGCGCATACGATAAAACATCAAATCGCGAATTTCTTTATCATAACCATGTTGTGAAGTTCAGGGATATAGCAATGCGTGGTCCGTGGACTTCCGGCGGTATTGAGTTTAATTTCGGAATCATAGGCCATGATCCGACAACAAGCACACCTATCGATTATACGACACGTACGAAGATTGATGGCAGTGTTAGTTGTTACATTGCTTCTTACGATCTGATGACTCATACACTTTGGACAGTAGAAATTAATCTTCCTAAAGATAAAGCATATTTCACTACACGTACAACATGGCATAACAGTTCATCTATTGATCAACCTTATTATCAGTGGATGAATGCAGCATATCGTGCAACAGGCAATGTACAGTTCTGTTACCCGGGGACGAACTATATAGGTCATGACGGCAGTTTGCATTCATTTCCGTTCGATGAGCAGGGACGCGATATTTCATGGTATGAGAAAAATAACTTTGGTCCTTCAAAATCGTATCATGTGTTAGGAAAATATAATGATTTTCATGGTGCATACTGGCATGATGATGATTATGGATCGATTCATCATGCAGCTTATGATGATAAATTGGGGATGAAAATATTTCTCTGGGGTTTGTCGCGCGAAGGCGGAATTTGGGAAAATTTATTGACTGATACAGATGGCCAATATATCGAATTGCAATCGGGAAGAATGTTTAATCAGTCGGCTACCGAAAGTAGTTATTCACCATATAAACAGATACCTTTCGAACCGCAGGCTACGGATCAGTTGGTTGAATATTGGTTTCCGGTAAAAGAGACAAGGGGAGTAGCTAAAGCAAATGAAACGGGTGCTTTAAATGTGCTGCGTGATGGGAACTACTTGAAACTTTACTTCTCTCCGTTACAGAAGTTGGAAACAACGATGAAATTGTATGATGGGGATAAGCTTATACGTTTGTTTCCGTTGAATGCAGATGTCCTTAAAACTTGGAAAGATTCTGTTCCTATACAGGATGCTGTGGCAGAAGGTCACTTGAAAGTGGTCGTTGGTGACGATCTGTTAGTTTATTCAGAAGTACCTGAAGATAATGTCACCAATCGTCCGAAACAGATCCCGTTTGATTTTGATTGGAATTCGCTTAATGGCCTTTGTGTACAAGGCCAACAATATATGTATATGAAAGATTTTGTCAAAGCCGGAAAATTTCTGACATTGGCATTGGAAAAGGATAAATATTATTCACCGGCTTTAAATGCATTGGCTTCTTTATATTATCGTGAAGGGCGTTATGATGAATCGCTGGCATTATGTCGCACTGCCTTGTCTCTGAATACGTATGATAGTAATGCCAACTACATATATGGATTGTGCAATATGGCACTTGGAAAGAAGACAGATGCGAAGGATGGTTTTTCCGTAGCGACCTATACGTCATCAGTGCGTAGTGCGGCTTATGAAAAGTTGGCGGAGATGTCTCTGTTGGATAAAGATTGGAATAAAGCTGTACATTATGCACAGAAGAGTCTTGATGAGAACAAGCGCAATTTTACAGCCAGTCAGACACTGCTTGTTGCTTATCGCAAAAATGGTCGAACTGAAGAAGCAAGAGTTTTGTTGACATCTCTCCTGGATGAATTTCCGCTTTATCATTATGCTTGGTTTGAACGGTATATGCTTAAAGAATCATCAAAAAAAGATTTTACCTCGCTTATTCGTAATGAGCTTCCGCATGAGACTTACATAGAGATGGCCGAATGGTATGAGGCAGTAGGTTGCATGGATGAAGCACTCGAATTACTCAGTTGTGCTGGGGCTAGTCCAATTGCCAATTATCGTGCGGCTTACATTTTGCATAATCAGGGTAATGAGACAGCAAGTAAAGACGTGCTTGAGAAAGCCAACAGGCAATCTCCTGAGTTTGTATTTCCGTTTCGTCCGTCAACGATGAAAGCACTGAAATGGGCAGAAACAACTAGCTGGAATTGGAAAATTACCTACTATGAAGCGTTGCTCAATTGGGCAAATCAAAACAAGACAAAGGCTCTTGAACTGATGAATAGTTGTGGAGAAACCGGGTATATTCCATTTTATCTCTGTCGTGCATCGATGAAAAATGGCAAAGAACGCCTGAGTGATTTGCTTAAAGCGGAACAATTAGGCTCTTCCTGGCGCACTGGATATGCATTGATAAATTATTATAATGTAGCAAAAGAGTGGAAGAAATCGATTGAGGCAGGAAAGAAATATATGAAGCTTTATCCCTCCAACTACATGATTGGCCTGAGATATGCAACTGCGTTATGTGAAATAGGAGAATATAAACAATGTATAGTTTTATTGGACAAGATGCAGGTTTTGCCAAGCGAAGGATCAGAAGCCGGTCGCGCTGTATTCCGAAAGGCGAATCTTTATCAGACGATGGAACAGTTGACAGGCAGAGATTATAAAGCGGCATTACAATCCTTGGATGCTTCAAAGAAATGGCCGGAGAATTTGGGCGTGGGGAAACCTTATGATGACCTTATTGACAGCCGTTTGGAAAATTATATTGAGTCAGTAATACGCACAGAAATGGGAGAGAAGAAGAAAGCCGAGACCTTGTTACAATCGGTGGCTAAGTATTCGCATCCGGAGGATCAGTTTGATTCTGCCGATTTACTGACAGCTCTTTCTCTTCGCAAAATAGGAAGGAAAGTGAAAGCCGATAATTTGGCTGCTTCGTGGTTGAAGAATCATTCAGATAGTCGTATGGCACAATGGTGTACGGCGATTTATAATGGGAATAGTTCCAAGGCCGCTCAATCTATTTCAGGCTTTAGCGAACAAGCTGATAATGCGCCTTGGGAGGCATCTTCCTATGATTCGGATTTTGACTTGATAATACGTCTTTTCAGTAAAAAGTGAGTTGTTATTCTCTATCTAAAATCTATATTGTGAAGTGCTGAGAGATCGAATCAGGTTTGTCAGTCATTTCTTTATTATTGAGTGTGATTTTATTATGCAAATATTTGTTTATCATATTATTGATCTCATATTTAGGATATAATTCAAGTTTTTACTCCTTTTTCTTAAGTAGAAGATGGTTTTTGTTAATTACTTATATTTTCTATATATTGTTTTGTAGGATGAAATCGGGGTATCGTAAATAATAATTATGAACTGCTTTGCTTTTGATGCAACTTTGTCATAGAATTGTAATAACAATTCTTTACTTTTGTAATGTAATGAAGTTATTTTATTTATGACTTCTTAAGTAAATTGGTGCATGAAATCGTTTATTATCTTATGATTTCCATTTTTAGATGAAAAGGCAAGAAACTGAGAATAATGAGATGATTCAATTTGAACATTTGTATAAAACAAATGCTCCACGGTTGATTTTCTATGCCGAGAAATATGTTGATTCGGATACAGCCGAAGATCTTGTTCAAGATATTTTTATCAAAATATGGGAAAAAAGGACTTTTTTGTTTTTTAATGGAGGTTTGACTACTTATCTCTACCGCTCTGTTCAACATGCTTGTCTGGATTGTCTCAAAAGAGAAGATATTAAGGAGAGCTACATTGAATCGGTGATCAAACAGCTGAAGATTGAAGAGATATATTTTAATGATGACCCTAAGTCACTTTTCAATAAAGATGAACGTTTACAAATGATTTACCATGAAGTAGAAAAGCTACCGGAACGTTGCCGGGATATATTTACAATGTCGTATATGGAAGAACGTAAGACGCCGGAGATAGCTAAACTGCTCAATATCTCTCAGCGGACTGTTGAAGCACAATTGTATAAGGCTTTGAAAACGTTACGTGATGTCTTGTCAGGAGTAACCCTTTTTTTGTTGGCTATTTGTTGAGTTGATGTTGAGTCCGAATGCTTTAATTATTGGAAATTTTTTACGAGATCCGTAAGTAAATTGGTATAGCAAATCGTTTTTATTTAAAAGCAAAAGGAATGACAGAGCAGAAAGACATAGAACAATTGATTATTCGCTTCTTTCAAAAGGAGATAAGTGAAGAAGACCTTCGCTTATTAGACCAATGGTTAAATGCTGATGCCAAAAATAAGGAATATTTTTTTCAATTAAAGAGAATCTCTGATGATTGTCAGCATTCCTTTACTTCTACAAATGATTTTTCAGAATCAAGCTGGAAAAGAATGTCTGCCCGTATAAATGCGGTGGGTAAAGTAAAATCTGATAAAGAGGATTTCAACCGATGGCCCCATTATTTGAAGTATGCAGCTATAATAATTATCACGCTCGTTGTTGGATGGGGAGTAGGTGAAGTAAATGATATAAAGCATTTTCGTGCTTATGAAAAAGCACTTACTTACAATGAGATTCATGTTGAAAAGGGTGGACGGGCCAATACAATCATTCTGTCTGATAGTACGAAAGTCATTTTAAATGCTGCAACAACTTTGAGATATCCATCAAGCTTTAGTCTTAATGAGCGCAGAGTATATTTAGATGGAGAAGCTTATTTTGAGGTAAAAAAAGATAAGAAACGCCCATTCATTGTAGAATTAAAGAAACAGGATATTACAGTTCTTGGAACTGTTTTCAATGTTGAGGCTTATAGTAAGGAAGCATTTAGTTCGATTACGCTTTTATCCGGACGTATAGCATTACGGGCATTCAATAATAAAGGTGATATAGTGAGCAAGATTGTACTGAATCCCAATTCAACAGCTGTGTGCAATAATCAAACAGGATATATGATGGTTCAGGGTGCGAATAAGGTTTTGACTAAGTCATGGCTTAACAATGAATATAAGTTTAAAGATGAGCCGCTTGGAATCATATTGAAACGATTGGAAAATTATTACGATGTTGATATTCACTTAGATGATCCGGAAATTAATAAGATTGAGTATACTGGGACGTTTTCCTTGGATCAGGATATTATGGATGTATTACAAATTATTGATTATGAAGGGAATCTTACCTTTAAACATACCAAAAGAGACATATTTATTGCAAAGAAGAAATAGATGTTGAACAATTTAAATTTAATAGCCTATGAAATAAGTATAAAAACGAACCCTTTTTAATGAGTTTGGAGACCATACTCTCCTTATTCTTGTTTTTTTTAATAACCTTTCTCAGTTTAGATAGGCATGAAGAGCCATATAAATGAGATATTTAATAACACATTAACGATATGGAAAATAAACTAAGTGATATTATTCTTTCCTTAAAGATTGGAAGAGTTATGAAAATCACGATGGTGTTCCTTTTATTGGGAATAATCCAAGTGTCTGCAGCATCGTATGCTGAAGAGCATCATATTTCTGTTGCAGTTGAAAATGGAACCTTTTATGATATTATTTCGCAGATAGAAAAGCAATCAGAATTCATGTTTTTTTATAAGAGCGAGGAAATTGACAATAGTCAGCGGTATACGTTGAATATGAGAGATAAGACGGCTTCAGAAGTATTGAATGCTATTACAAGAAATAATCATCTTTCATATAGGATTGTAGGAAAACATATTATTATTACTAAGGTATTAAGCACAACACAAGAAAACAACAAAGTGATTTCAGGTACTGTGCAAGATGCGCAGGGTGTTCCCGTTGCAGGAGCAAATGTTACCGTTAAAGGAACCACTGTCGGCACAATAACCGATGCAGAAGGCAATTTCGATCTTAAAATTCCTGCAAATGCAGCTACATTATCAGTTTCATACATTGGATATTTAACAAAAGATATGCCTATTGGCAAACAAAGTAAATTTAAAGTTGTATTAACGGAAGATCTGCAAGCTTTGGAAGAAGTGGTCGTTGTAGGTTATGGTACCCAGAAGAAGGTGAATTTAACAGGTGCTGTTGATCAAGTTACAGATAAAGTATTCAATAATCGTTCTGTATCAAATGTGACACAGGCTTTGCAAGGTACAATTCCCAACTTGAATATTTCTTTGGATGACGGTAAGCCAACACGTACAGCGTCATACAATATTCGTGGTACAACCTCTATCGGACAAGGTGGTAGTGCATTGGTATTAATTGATGGTGTAGAAGGTGATCCGGCATTGCTGAACCCGAATGATATTGCCAGTGTATCTGTATTGAAAGATGCTGCTTCAGCTGCAATTTATGGTGCCCGTGGTTCTTTCGGTGTTGTATTGATTACAACTAAAGATCCTCAGAAAGGTAAAGTTTCTGTAAATTATAGTGGAAACGTATCACTTCAGAAGCCGACAACTGTTCCTGACTTTGTAACCGATGGGCTTGTATATGCTGAACATTTTCGGGAAGCTTATTATGCTTGGAACAACTATGCATCGTTGCCAAGCAAAATTAATAAGAGCCAGTTGTATTCGGATGCCTGGTTGAATAACTACAAACAGCGTCGTGAACAGGGTATTACCGATGAAGTCGAAACAGGCTCAGATGGAACTTACACCTATTATGGTAACACTGATTATTACCATGAGTTGTATAAAAATCAGACATTTGCTCAAGATCATAATATCAATATATCGGGGGGTTCGGATAAGAGCGATTTTTATATTTCCGGTCGTTATTATGGGTATGATGGTTTGTTCCGTTATAATACCGATAATTATGATATGATGAATATTCGTGCCAAAGGTTCTCTGCAGGTTACTAACTGGTTGCGTTTGACCAATAACATGGAGTATTCGGATATGACATATCATAACCCTATCAATGTCGGTGAAGGTGGTTCAATATGGAGAAACATTGCTGATGAAGGTCACCCGTCTTCTCCTATATTTAATCCCGATGGTTCATTGACAATGTCTGCAGCTTATACAGTCGGTGATTTCATTTATGGGAAAAACGGTTTGGATACTCACAAGAAGGAGTTGAAGAATACGACAGGTTTTACTGCAAAGTTTTTGAATAATAAATTGAGAATCAACGGCGACTTTACTTTTCGAAACTTTGATAACAATTCTAACAGGCGTCGTGTTCCGGTGCCTTACAGTACAAAGCAGGGCGTTACTACCTGGTTGAGTCAGTCGTATAATGATTATCAGAAGACTTTTGGCAACACATTATATACGGCAACAAACTTGTATGCCGAGTATGAAGATACTTTTGCTGGCGGACATCATTTTAAAGGGATGGTCGGTTATAACTATGAAACTTCCAAATATGAAACTTCTACGGTTTTACGTAATGGATTACTATTAGCTGATTCGGAAAGTTTGAACCTGGCTTTGGGTGATGCGACCACCACTTCTGCTGATTGGCAGAAATGGCGGATTGCAGGATCTTTCTTTCGCTTGAATTATGATTATAAAGATCGTTATTTGATAGAGGTTAATGGACGTTATGATGGTTCATCCAAGTTTCCTACCGATCAACAGTGGGCATTCTTCCCGTCGGTATCTGCAGGATGGAGAGTTTCAGAAGAACCATTCTGGAAAGTCAATAAGAATATTATATCTGACGCGAAGTTACGTGGATCTTACGGTTCGCTAGGAAATGGTAATATTGATCCGTATAGCTATCTTGAATTACTCTCTATTAATACATCAGGTTATGTAGTCAATGGAGCTAAAAATAAATATGCAGGTACGCCTGAAGTAAAACCGAAGTCGCTGACATGGGAAACTGCTACGACAACAGACATTGGTGGTGATTTGGGATTTCTTAATGGTAAACTCAGATTATCCGGAGACTATTATGTCCGTAAAACGACCGATATGTATACAAAAGGTGTTACTCTTCCCGATGTTTTTGGAGCAACTTCTCCTAAAGGCAACTATGCCGATATGACTACTCGTGGTTGGGAATTATCATTAAGCTATAGTGATAAATTCAATTTGGCCGGGAAACCGTTCAATTATGATATCCATGCTACATTGGCTGATTATAAGTCAAAGATTGATCGTTACAACAACTCGACAATGAGTTTGGATGATTATTATGAAGGTATGACTGTAGGTGAAATTTGGGGCTATGAATCAAATGGCTTGTTCCAGTCAGAAGCTGAGATACAAGGGTATGTTAATACGATTATTCCTTCTTCTGCAAATAAGAAAGTTTATCCTGGAGATGTTAAGTTCGAAGACTTAAATGGAAATGGGAAAATTGATTATGGAGATAATACGGTAACAAATCCGGGTGACAAGAAAATTATTGGTAATAAAGAACCTCGTTATATTTATAGCTTTACGTTGAATGGAGATTGGAATAACTTCTTTGTTTCTGCCTTTTTCCAGGGTGTCGGTAAACAAAACTGGTATCCAAGTGCTGAATCAGGATTCTGGGGGCAGTTCAACCGTCCATATAACCAGTTGCCTACTTGGCATTTGAATAATTATTGGACAGAAGATAATCCAGGAGCATATCTGCCACGTTATTCTGGTTATACAGCGTTGAGTGGACGTGAACTTTCTACTCCTCAGACACGTTACTTGCAGAATATAGCATATCTGCGTTTGAAGAATCTGCAGTTCGGATATACTCTGCCTCACAAGTTGACGGCGAAGGCTTACATGCAAAATGTAAGAGTTTTTGTGAGCGGTGAGAACTTATTCTGCTGGTCTCCTTTATATAAGAAAACAAAAGACTTTGATGTAACGAACACTTCTGGTTCTGATCCGGATCTGACATCAGGTACGAGTGGTGACTTTTACTCTTATCCTGTGATGAAGAGTATGACTTTAGGTGTATCAATAACTTTTTAAAACATGAGTACAATGAAAAGATTAACATATTTGTTTACCCTGTTATCGGTCATTTGCCTGTCTGCCTGCAGCTTGGATGAAGAGCCGAAGGCTTCTGTAACAAAAGATCAGATCTTCAGTTCTGAAGCAGGTCTGAAAACGTACGTCTATTCTTTCTATGAGAAAATACTCCCGTCGGGAAGTGATTTGAACCAAATAGAAGTTGAATTGACGGATTTTGGCGCTATCAATAATTTGCCTGATTTTCAGGTGAAGAATTCTTATAGCGAAGTTAATTCTGATGGTTGGACTTGGACAAACTTGCGTAGCATCAACTATTTTATTGTGAACTGTACGAATCCGGGTGTAAGTGAATCGGTTCGTAATAACTATATAGGGATTGCACGCTTTTTCCGCGCATATTTCTATTATGGTATGGTTCGTAAATTTGGGGATGTTCCTTGGATCGACAAACCCTTGGATGTGGATGATCCGGCGTTGTATGCTGCACGTGATTCACGAGAGGCAGTGATGGAACATGTTTATGAAGATTTGCAATTTGCTTGTAATAATATTACGACGACGACCGATGCAACGGGAAGTATGGTTACAAAATGGGCCGCTTATGCATTAGCTTCACGTATCTGCCTTTTCGAAGGCACATATCGTAAATATCATAATCTGAATTTGTCTACATCAGCAAATACTTGGTTGCAGAGGGCTGTCGATATGTCAAAATATCTTATGGACAATTCTGGGAAGAAGTTGTATACGGCTGCAGGGGCTGCAAAATCTTACAGAGCATTGTTTACGAGTGATGTTCCTGTAACCGATGAGGTTTTGATGGCTGTATGTTCGAGTGCTGATTTAGGGGTTCTCCATCATGCAAACTGGAAATGGACTTCACCAACATATGGCAACCGATTCAGTTTCACGCGAACATTTATAAATACTTACCTGCAAACAGATGGTACGCCATATACTTCGCGCAAAGGTTGGCAAACAGAAGTATTCTATGATGAATGTCAGAACCGTGATGCTCGATTGGCTCAAACTATTCGTACTCCGGGCTATACGCGTGACGGTGTTGCCACTGCTCCTGATTTTCTGGGATATGTGAGAACTGGCTATCAGCCTTTGAAATTATGTTTGGATGGCACGAAGTATGATAATGCGGCTTTGAATACCAATGCACTCCCTTTGTTCCGTTATGCAGAAGTGTTATTGAACTATGCAGAAGCCAAAGCTGAACTAGGGACGTTTACGAATGATGATTGGGCAAAAACTGTTGGAGCTATTCGTGCACGCGCTGGCATTACCGGCGGATTAACTTCCAAACCAGCGACTATAGATACTTATTTTCAGCAGAAATATTTCCCGTCGATTACCGATCCGTCTATTCTTGAGATTCGTCGCGAACGTGCTGTTGAACTCTGCCTCGAAGGGTTCCGTTTTGACGATATTCGTCGTTGGAAGTGCGGCTATCTTTTGAACATGAGTTGGGATGGTATGTATGTTCCTAAATTGAATGTCCCGATGGATTTGGATCATAACGGAACTTACGATGTTCTTTTCTATGATTCTGATGCAAATCTGGCTGCAGCCAAAGCAAAACTCGACTGGGCAACAGTGAGCAAGACTTGTGCGCCAATATTGGTTGTTGGTGGTGCTAACCAGTTACAACAGGTGAAAGAGGTTGAGACAGGTAATCCTGCGGCCGGCTATTATTTGACTTGGGATACGCCAAATGATTATAAGCGTGTATTTGGAGAAAAGCAGTATCTTTATCCTATTCCTTCTTTAGTAATGGTAAAGAACCCGAACATTACTCAGAACAAGGGCTGGGAAAATAGTGCTTCTAATGATGGTAATTAATTTATATCAAAATGAGAAGATGTAATAGTATATTGATTGTAGTTCTTTGTCTGTTTGGATTTATATCTTTAGCGGCAGCTAAGGGGAAGTGCGACATGCGAGTCGCTTCATTTAATCTGAGACAGAATAATCCTGGCGATGGTGAGGATGCTTGGCCAAAACGAGCTAAGACCGTTGCACAGTTTATCCGCTTCCATGATTTTGATATTTTTGGAACACAAGAAGGTTTCAAATCAATGTTGGATGATATTATAGAAGGTGGCGGATATGCTTATACGGGTAAAGGACGCGATGATGGAAAAGATGGTGGTGAACATTCGGCTATCATTTATAAAACGGATAGATTCCAATTGTTGGACAGTGGAGACTTCTGGTACGCTGAAAAATCGGATGTTCCTGGTAAAGGTTGGGATGCGGTCTGTTGTAACAGAATATGTTCGTGGGGAAAGTTTAAAGATAAGATATCTGGAAAGATGTTCTATTTCTTTAATTCACATTTTGATCATCAAGGAGTAGTTGCACGCCGCGAATCTTCCAAGTTGTTACTTTCAAAAATCAAGGCTATAGCAGGAAATATGCCGGTACTTTGTACAGGAGATTTCAATGCGACACCGGAATCAGAGCCAATAAAGATTATTTTGGCTGATGGTTTACTTAAAGATTCGAGGGCAATCTCTGAGAAGACACCTTATGGACCGGAAGGAACATTTCAGGATTTTCAACTTAGTTCACCTATGAAGATGCGTATTGATTACATTTTTGTAACTAAAAGCATTCGAATATTGAAATACGGTGTTTTGACCGATACATTGTATGGACATTTTATGTCTGATCATTGTCCGGCCATGGCGGATGTGGAATTTTAAACGTTAGGTTTAATTATAGAATAGGGGGAAGGCGAAATTGTTTTCCTCCTATTTGTTTTATGGAGAGAAAGAGTGGTTGAACGAAAAATTTGCTTTTGAGCGCGTATATTTCTGTCATAACCATTATCTTTGAGCTATCATTTGTTTGTAGCATTTATGAAGAAAATTATCAAACTGATTACAGTGTCTGTTTTTTGTGTTAGTCTTTGCTTTGGATTATTGGTTAAGGCTGAAGTAAAAATAGCGGCACCGCGTATTGTAAATATTATTAATTTTATTCGCAATGTGGAACCGCGTGATTCTGTTATTACGGAAGATGTCCTTTATCAGACGGTTGTTAAGCAGGTACAGATTCTTAAAGACCATCAACTTAAAGGAACTTTTTTGTTACAATATGATGCTTTAATTAATCCGCGTTATCAGCAACTTCTGACGAAAGATGTTTATCCTGGTACAGAGATAGGCGGTTGGTGGGAAATAACAGAACCGCATGTGAAAGCCGCCGGTCTCAAATGGCGTGGGCGTTATTCATGGGATTGGCATGCGAATGTGGGTTTTGCTACGGGGTATACACCTGCCGAACGTGAAAAGCTGGTAGATGTATATATGACAAAGTTCAAGGAGATCTTTGGCAAGTATCCAACATCTATCGGTTCGTGGTTTATTGATGCACATACATTGGCCTATATGGCAGACAAATACCATGTTATTGCTTCATGCAATTGTAAAGATCAAGTTGGTACAGACGGTTATACTATGTGGGGAGGATATTGGAATCAGGCTTATTATCCAAGCAAGAAAAATGCTTATATGCCGGCACAAACAGAGCAGGGACAGATTTCTGTGCCCATCTTTCGTATGCTGGGCAGTGATCCGATTTATCAATATGACAGTGGATTGGGAGGATCCAGACAATCGGTTGTTTCTCTTGAGCCCGTGTATAAAGAAGGTGGAGGTTCGCAGAAATGGGTAGAATGGCTTTTCAAGTCTCTCTTTGAAGAACCTTGTCTGGCTTTTGGTTATACTCAGGTCGGTCAAGAAAACTCATTTACATGGAATGCTATGGAACAAGGATTCGAGATACAGATTCCGTTACTAGACAAATTGCAGAAAGAAAAAAAAATTCAGGTAGCAACATTATCAGAAGTCGGCAGTTGGTTTAAGATGCAATTTCCGCTAACGCCCGCAACAGCTGTAACAACTTTGACTGACTTCAGGTCAAACGGCAAAAAGACAGTTTGGTACAATAGTCGTTACTATCGTGCGAATCTGTTGTGGGATGAATCATCATTCCGTTTTCGCGACATTCATCTGTTTAATGAGGCATATCAGTCAGATTACTTGAACAAGGCTGGAACGTCAACACAATGTATTTACACTACTTTGCCTTTTGTTGATGGATGCTTGTGGAGTTCAGTCAAGCAACTGGCCGGTTTGCGCTTAAAATATAGAGATCTTTCAGGAAAGATGGTAGAAGCTAAAGGAAAAGTACCGACTGTTACAGAAAAGGGTAACAACCTTATTGTCAAATGGCCATTGATCAATAAGGCAGTTCTTTCCATCACTTTTATGGAAGATAGAATGCTTGTTTCCTGCCCCGGATTAGCAAACTGGCAATTGGAATTGACAACCTTACAAGACATAAAACTTCCATTTACTTCCATAACGTCGCATAAAGTGGAAGCTATACAAAAAAGCTTCTCTTATCAGGTTTTATGTACTCGTGGTCGTTTTGTTGATACTCGTAATCACGATAATGGCAGTATTTTGTGTATTGAACCTATAAATGGCCAGTTGGAACTGTCATTTAAACAGAACTAAAATACGTGAGCTTAAGCGAATAAACTTATAATGATTAACATAACAGATGTCATTGGCGTGAAGAAATAATTAATATCTTTGTCAAAAGCGTAAACGACGCACAAAATAAATAGTATCATGAGAAAATTATTAACAATGTGTATGATGTTTGTCACGATGTTTGCTTATGCGCAATTTCCGGGGCAGGGATCACAGAGTAAGATTGTAACAGATTCAATTCACAGTAGTGTGTTGAACGCTTGGCGCGCTTACACTATTTATCTGCCGAAGAGTTATGATGTGGATACTAACAGAAAATATCCGATTCTTTATCTGCTTCATGGAATGATGGGCACAAATACGGACTGGGCAGAAAAAGCCCAATTGAAAGATGTCACCGATCATGAGATTGCCAATGGTGAAGCTTGTGAAATGATTATCGTTACGCCGAATGCTGGTGGCGATATTTATGCAGGTGAATGGAATGGCTATTTCGATATGCCTGGCTGGAAGTATGAAACGTTCTTTTACACCGAATTTCTTCCTTATATAGAGAAAACTTATCGTGTGATCGGAGATAAGCAACATCGTGCTATTGCTGGTCTTTCAATGGGAGGTGGTGGAACAACAAGCTATGCTGAACGTCACAGTGATATGTATGGAGCCGCTTATGCGATGAGTGCTTTAATGTCTATACCTCAGACGAATGGAGGTAATAACGGGTCACCTCATAAAGCCAGCGACAAGATGCTGCTGCTTACAAACTCAGTGCAAGAGTATGACTGTATTCAGTATATACTTAGGGCTGATGAGAAGACTAAAGAGCAGCTAAGGAGCATTGCTTGGTTTGTTGATTGTGGTGATGACGATTTTCTGCTTCAACGTAATATTGAGTTCTTCCAGGCTATGCAGAAACAAAATGTACCATTACAGTTCCGTGTACGTGATGGCGTTCATGACTGGGAATATTGGCATTCGGCATTATACACTTGTCTGCCTTTTGTCACTCGTATATTTTTTAATATTAAGTAGTAATCATTTAATAGTAATCGCATTATGAAACGTATTTTTTTTATTTTCCTTATTTTGATTGCTCCGTCTCTATGGGCTCAACAACCTGAAACAATGAAATTGTGGCCAGATAATCAGACGGCTGAATCCGAAATGTATATCTATCATCCGGTAAAAACGGTTAATCCTGCTCCAGCAATATTAATTTGTCCGGGTGGGGGTTATGGCGGTTTGGCTATCGATAATGAAGGACATAACATGGCTAAATGGTATGTTTCAAAAGGATTTGTAGCAGTTGTTCTCAAATATCGTATGCCGCATGGCGTGAATACTATTCCGTTGACAGACGCTGAGAAGGCTATGTCTATCATTCGTAGTAATGCAACGAAATGGAATCTGGATGTAAAGCGGGTAGGCGTTGTAGGCTCATCAGCCGGAGGCCATCTGGCAGCTTCGTTAAGTACACTTGCTTCTGATGCTAACCGTCCAAACTTTGCTATCTTGTATTATCCGGTGATCAGCTTTGACGATAAAATTACACATGCTGGCACTAAGAAAAATTTGCTGGGGAGTGATATCAATAATCTGGAGCTTGTGAATCACTATTCGTTGGAGAAACAGGTGAGTGCCGAGACACCGAAGACATTAATATTGGTTGGCGATGATGACAAAACTGTTCCGCCTATCAACTCCATATTGTATTACACGGCCTTGAATGAACATCATATTCCCGCTGCTCTGTATATGTTTCCTAATGCTGCTCATGGTTTTGGTTCTCACACGGAGTTTATTTATCACGATGAGACGCTGGATTTGATCCAGAAGTGGCTGCAGTATATAAAAGTCATTAATTAAACAATACATGAAGTTTATGAACAACATTTCAAGAAGAACGGCAATTAAGACAGTCTTTGCCGGCAGTGCCGCATTGGCAGTAACAAGCATTGATGCTGCTGTTATGGGCAAGAAAAAGAAAAAAGATAAAATCGTTGCTCCCGAACCATTAAAGGGGAATATCCACCATTCTGTTAGCAAGTGGTGTTTTGGGGATGTACCTTTGGATGAATTTTGTGAGACTTGCAAGAAGATAGGCATAGAATCAGTAGAGTTGCTTGATCCTAAAGATTGGTCAATTGTTAAAAGCCACGGCCTGACAGTGGCTATGGCGCAAGGAGCCGGTTTGGGAATCGACAAAGGATTCAATGATCCTTCGCTGCACGATGAATTGGTAGCCAGTTATGAAAAAGTTATTCCAATGGTTGCCGATGCGGGATTAACGAATTTGATTTGCTTTGCCGGACGCCGTAATGGTGTGACCGACCTTCAAGGGTGGGAAAACTGCGAGAAAGGCCTGAGTCGTTTGATTCCAACGGCGGAGAAGTATCACGTTGTCCTCACCATGGAATTGCTCAATAGTATCGGTCACAAAGATTATCTGTGTGATCATACCGTTTGGGGAGCCGAACTGTGTCGTCGTCTGGGGTCAGAGAATTTTAAACTTTTGTATGACATCTATCACATGCAGATTATGGAAGGTAATGTGATTGATCATATTCAAAAGTATCATCAATATTTTTCGCATATTCATACGGGAGGTGTACCCGGTCGCGCCGAGATTGATGAGACTCAGGAGCTTTACTATCCCGCTATTATGAAGGCTCTTGTAGCCACAGGTTATAAAGGATTCGTCGGACAGGAGTTCGTTCCCAAAGAGGCCGACAAGATAGCTTCTCTTGAGAAATGTATTCGTATATGTGACATATAGTTTATGAACAGAAGGGTTATATATGTTTTGTCTCTGTTTGTTGTATTGACTTTATATTCTTCTAAGATATATGGTCAGTTTAAGCCAGGCGAGCTTTGGCCTGATAACAAAGGTGTGCACATCAATGCACATGGAGGTGGAATATGCCAGAAAGGCGATGTCTACTATTGGTTTGGTGAGCATAAGACATCAGGTGATGAAGGAAATCGTGCACAGGTGGGTGTTCATTGTTATTCGTCGAAAGATTTGTATCACTGGAAAGACCAAGGAGTTGTTTTTGCCGTATCCAATGATCCGAAGAGCCCGATTGCAAAAGGCTGTATTTTGGAACGTCCGAAAGTGATCTTCAATCAGAAGACGAAGAAATATGTGATGTGGTTTCATCTGGAACCTAAGGGAGCTGGTTATAAAGGTGCCCAGAGTGGAGTTGCGGTCAGCGACAAGATCACGGGTCCTTATAAGCTGTTGAGTGCTAAACGTCCGAATGCCGGCTTTTGGCCGTTGAATGTTCCTGAGACTGATCGCATATTCAAGCGTGTTTCTGATGATCAGTCCTTTTCGGGTTCATCACTTCCAGCTTCATCTGATTCCATGAAAATTTTTGCCCGCGACATGAAAGGCGGACAGATGGCTCGTGACATGAATCTTTTTGTTGACGATGATGGCACGGCCTACCACATCTATGCTTCTGAGGAAAATAGTGCCTTACAGATTTCACAGCTTACTGATGATTACACCGCGAGTACCGGAAAATATGCTCGTTTTTTTGTAGGACGCTTTATGGAAGCACCGGCCATGTTTAAAAAGAATGGCAAATACTACTTGATTATGTCTGGATGTACTGGCTGGGCGCCTAATGCCGGTCGTTCGGCTGTAGCTACTTCAATCTGGGGACCATGGAAAGAATTATCCAATCCGTTTGTCGGCGAAGATAACAACACCTCCTTCCATTCGCAGGGTACTTACGTTTTACCTGTTCCAGGAAAAGTAGGAAAATATATTTATATGGGCGATCGCTGGACGCCTGATAATGCCATTGATGGACGTTATGTCTGGCTGCTTATTACTTTTGAAGGCGAACAACCTATCATTCGCTGGCAAGACACTTGGAAGTATTGATTCACAATTATTAGTTTATCATTATATCTTATGAATTGAATCGTTCATAAGATGTAATGATATGCTTATTTTGGGTAAACGTAAATTTCAATCTTGAATAGTAAAATGAAATCATTGAACCATTGATTGGACCTTATAAACAAATTCCATCCATACCCAGTAGCGCATTGCTTTTCCGATGAACATGGAGATGGCTACTACCCAAACGTTGCAGCGAAGAAATCCGGTAGCGACAGCAATGAAATCACCAATTCCTGGTAGGAATACGAAGAAGGCCATAATCCCTCCTTTATCTTTGATCCAGTTTTCTACTTTTTGAAGTTTCGCCGGATCAAGCTTCAGGTATTTCTCAATCCACTCAGTTTTACCCAGCATCCCAAGCCAATAACAGCTCATTCCGCCCAAAAAATTACCAATAGTTGCTGCAATCATACAAGGCCAATAGGAAGCACCTGCCAACAGTACGCCTGTAAGCACAACCTCGCTGCTAAATGGGAGTACTGTAGCCGCTAAAAATGAAGCTATAAACACGCCTATGTACCCGTACGCTATAAGGAATTCCATATACGGTAGAATAGAAGTGCAATCATTGTGATAACAATCGCATAGAAAAGCCATTGAATAATGCGTTTGCGTCCAACAGTGAAGAAGTGTGCAATCAGAATTGAAGCAGGTACGCAGGCCGTCTCAAGGAACTCTTCAGAGTTTTGCTCGTAGATGGCATAGAGTGAGAATGCCCAAATCGCCATTAGGATGAGGAATGACAGAAATTGTCGAGACCGCAGATTGTCGTCGTAATCGTGTGTGATAATATTGGTGGACGCTATGATAGTGAGTATAGCAATCAGCATGATGCTAACCCAGTTGGCAATGGAAAAATTGTCCATACTGAGTATGCGCATCTTTAATAGTGAAGCAAAAGGAATAGTGAACATCGAATAGTCGTTTTGCCATACGCACCAACCCAGTAAAAACCAGTAAACAGTTCCGACACCGATGATTGAAGCTGCAAGTGTACGTGGCGAAAGGGATCGAAAGTTGTACATTCCAATCCAGAAGAGAGGTATAAACCACAGTAAGCTTACCCATAACAGGCTGCCGATACCAATGAGTAATGCGGCATTATAGGCTTTACCTACTGCGTTCTCATCGTGATACGAAATAAATAGTTCATACATGGCCAGAATAAGGCAGAAAACGCCGAGAGTGGTTGATTTGAGGGGGAAGAAGTCTGGATTTGTGCTAATGAAGAGAATGTAAAAAGTGAATGGCAATAGTGTCTTTTCACGTATAAGCGCCAATATATAGTTAGCACGGTGTAGCAGAAATGCTCCTCCTACCATTAATAGAAAGCCAATGATATAGGTTACCTCTTTACCGGGCAATATCTTGCAGAAGCTATTCCATAGAGGCGTAGCAGATACTTCTCCATAAACGGGATAGCCTATAGAATGAGAATAACTAACCACCCAACAGACTGCACACGTGATTAAGATTGGTATATTGTTCTGCGGGGTGGAAAGCCGGAGTTTACGTGAATTATTCCTGTAAAGATTTCTCATGTTTACAAATCGAATCCTATATCGCTGCGGAAATATTTATTGTCGAATGTAATGGTTTTAGCACCGATGAACGATTGAGCCAGCGCCTCTTCTTTGTTATTACCGTAAGAGCTGACAGTAATAACACGTCCGCCGTTTGTCACAATCTGTCCGTCGATTATCTTTGTGCCGCAATGGAATACGATACTTTCTGGTGAAACTTGATCCAGACCTTTGATCACTTTATTTTTCTCATAGGCTTGAGGATAACCTCCACTGACAAGCATTACTGTTACGGCCGAACGCGGGTCAATTTCAAGTTGACGCTTACCAAGATCTCCTTTGGCAATACCTTCGAGTAGTTCAACCAAGTCGCTTTTGATACGAAGCATAACCACTTCGGTTTCCGGATCGCCCATACGACAATTGTATTCAATTACCTTAGGTTCTCCCTTTACATTAATAAGACCCAGAAAAATAAATCCTTTATATTCAAGATGCTCTTCCTGTAATCCCCGGATGGTTGGAAGGATGATACGTTCGTCGACTTTATTCATGAAATCTTTGCTGGCAAATGGTACAGGCGAGACAGCACCCATTCCACCGGTGTTAAGACCTGTGTTTCCTTCACCAATACGCTTGTAGTCTTTGGCTACAGGTAGTATTTTATAATCTTTGCCATCACTTATGACAAAAACAGAGCATTCGATGCCATCCAAGAATTCCTCAATGAGTACGGTCCTGCTGGCATCGCCAAACATACCGTTAAGCATCTCTTTTAGCTCTTTTTTTGCTTCGTCGAGAGTGTTTAGAATAAGGACACCTTTTCCGGCAGCCAATCCGTCTGCTTTCAATACATACGGTGGTTGCAGAGTCTCCATGAAAGCTACACCTTCATGGTATTGTTCGGCTGTGAAGCTTTTATATTCAGCTGTTGGGATATGATGACGCATCATAAATGCCTTGGCAAAATCCTTGCTTCCTTCGAGTTGTGCGCTGTCTTTCGACGGACCGATAACAGCAATATGAGCTGTTACAGGGTCGTTTTTAAAATAGTCGTAGATACCATGTACCAGCGGATCTTCCGGCCCTACAACAATCATCTCAATATGGTTATCGACAACAAAAGCTTTGATCGCTTCAAAATCGTTCACTTTGATATTCACATTGCTGCCGGCATTGGCAGTACCGGCATTGCCCGGTGCTATAAATAACTTTTCGACTTTAGAACTTTGGGCGATCTTCCATGCCAACGCATGTTCGCGACCGCCTGAACCTAATAATAATATTTTCATACTTTATATTTATTTCAAATAGTCGTCAAAATACCGCGTAATCTTTTCGTATAGATGCGGACGATCTTTGCCGATGACGTTATGTTCATGTCTTGGGTAAACAAAATAGTCGGGGTAAGTGTTCGCGTCGACGCATGCCTTTAAGAATCCGAGGCTGTGCTGCCACACTACAATAGGGTCGATGTCGCCTTGAATAATCAACAGATGACCTCTCAGATTCCCTGCTTTAAGCTTTAGGTTAGTATTTTTGTAGCCTTCTGGATTGTCTTGCGGACGATCCATATAACGTTCACCATACATGATCTCGTAGTTGCTCCAGTCGATAACCGGGCCCCCGGCAACAGCTACTTTGAATACATCTGGATAACTACACATCAGATTCGTTGTCATAAAACCGCCATAACTCCATCCATGCACACCAATACGTGCCGTATCAACATATGACAGCGACTTCAGAAATTCTACCCCCTTGATTTGGTCTGCCATTTCATTGACACCCAAATTGCGATGGATAACACTTTCGAAGGCATGACCACGATTAGCCGAACCTCTGCTGTCGAGGGAGAACATAACATATCCACGTTGTGCCATATAAATATCCCAGCCGCCAGTGTCATTCATCCAACCGTTGCTTATCAGTTGAGCGTGCGGTCCGCCATAGACATATATGATTGTCGGGTATTTTTTGTTTTCGTCCAGACCAACAGGTTTCACCAGACGGTAATGCAGATCGGTGACATTATCAGCAGCCTTGATTGTTCCAACAACAATTTCCGGCATGGCATAGTCCATATACGGATCGTTGGCCTTAAGAAGCGTTTTTATTCTTTTCCCATCTTTCGTTGAGAGAAGGCTGATGATGCGTGGGATTTTAGGAGCAGAATAGTTGTCGAGTAAATATTTGCCGGAAGGACTCAGCATCGCTTTGTGTATACCTTCTGATTCTATACTCATACAGGTACTTTTTCCACTTTTGATATTTACTTTCCAGACCGAATTATTCATAGGATTTCCAATAGTCGACCCTGTAGATGGATGTGGCTGCGTAGAAGTAATATATATATTTTCTCCCTTTGAATCGAAGCCAAGCATATCGGTATCGACCCAACAACCCTTAGTTAGTTGCTTAAGTAGTTTGCCGTTGATATCAAATAGATAGAGATGATTGTAGCCGTCGCGTTCGCTTTGCCAGACGAACCTAGTGTTATCATTTGGAAGGAACTTCATTGGATGTAATGGTTCGACATAATGCTCGTCGGTTTCAGTAAACAGTTTTTTTAGTTTTTCGCCGCTTATAGCCGAGTATTGCACTAAGTCCATTATGTTCTGATCTCGATTGAGTTCAGCTATGTAAATATTTTGTTCATCAGGACTCCAGGCAATATTTGTCAGATATTTTTCTTTAGGGAGCCCAGTTTTTAACCAGACAGTTTTACCTGTTGCCAGATAGAATATGCCAACTGTTACTTCATGACTTTTCATTCCGGCCATTGGATATTTGTGTGGTTCAGGTTTGGCGCAACGCTGGTCGATATTGACAAATGGATAATCAGTAACCATACTTTCGTCCATTCGGTAGAAAGCCAGAGCTGTACCTTTGGGCGACCAAAATGTACCTTTGTTAATACCAAACTCTCTTTGATGAACAGCCTGACCGCACACAATTCCGTCAGCTATTTCGTTGGTTACCTTCGTTATCTCATTTTTAGGAGAAATAATCCGCAGATTATTGCCTTCGGTGAAAGCCAAATAATCATTACTTGGTGAAAAATCAAAGTTCTGCCAGTTTTTATTGTTTAGTTTGATGTCAAGAACAATGTTCTTTTTGACATAATCATAATGAAACAGGTGGCTTCTAGATCGAAAAGCTAAAACTGTTTTGTTATTATAAGGAACACTGAAATAGGGTAGAGAACGAACTGTCTCCTGCCCGGCTGCATTCAATGCTTCATTCAGTTGCTGCAAGGTTGAAACAACAGCTTCTTTTTGCAATGGGATACTCCCCAGCAGGCTGTCTCCTTTGGCATAGAGGAACAAGTCGTCACACCAAAGCATTTGCCGCAGTGAGCGGGGAATAAATGTCCAATGATTTTTACCTCCCGGAATCACATCCTGCAGCGTAAGTAGTTTATTTTGGGGCATAGCCGAACTGATACATAGTGGAATTATAATAATCAGCAGGCATAACCTATTCTTCATCCCCATAATCATTTTTCCCCTTTTTCTTAAATGGTTTCTTAAATGATGAGTGATCGTATTTTTTATCTCGAAATTTATCTTTCTTATAGAACTTGTCATCCTCTTCGTAACGCATTTTATCGGGACGTTTGCGGTACAGATCATTTCCTAGATCCTGTTCATCGTCGTTATTGCCGTGATTGGCTGCAAAACGACGTTCTGGGCGATCCGGTTTGTTACTGTAGTTTCCGCTGCGGTTGTTGAATCGCCTTTCCGAATGATCGTTGCTATTGAAGCGGGGCGTTGGTTTGTCTTTCCCCTGTTCGTTAAGTGATCTCTTGTAATCTTTGTTTGTCCCATCAAAAATTTCGTAACAATGGTATTCGCATTCCAAAGAACCATTCATCAACTTTATCTTTTCATTTGGATGGAGTCCGATTTTTTCGAAGCATTCATCTTTATAGCTTAAGATCCACACTTTATATCCGGTAAATACATGTTTGATGCGTTCGCCGATCATACTATATAATCCCAGCAGATCTCTCGAAGTAATTCGTTCGCCATAAGGAGGGTTAGTGACCATAATTCCCAGTTTGGGTGCTTCTGTGTATTGTTGGAATGGCATTACCTTCAGGTCGATATATTTCATCAGACCTGCACTACGAATGTTCTTCTCTGCAATTTCAATAGCTGACGGATTGATATCCGAACCATAGCATTTGAATTTGAATTCGCGCTCGTGGCTTTCGTCGTTGTAAATGCGATCCAGCAGATCGCGGTCGAAGTCGAGCCACTTTTCGAAAGCATATTCTTTTCTATATACGCCCGGAGCAATATTGAGAGCAATCATTGCTGCTTCAATAAGCAGAGTCCCTGAACCACACATAGGATCGACGAAGTTGGAGTCGCCTTTCCATCCGGTTTTTAGTATCATTCCGGCTGCAAGAACCTCATTTAGTGGAGCTTCGGTCTGTTCAACACGGTAACCGCGTTTGTGCAGACTCTCACCCGAACTGTCGATAGAGATTGTACAGTCGTTGTGGGATATATGTATGTTGATATATAGATCAGGGTTGCTAACGCGCACGGAGGGGCGAGCTTTCTCCTTTTCCATGAAATAGTCTGCTATAGCATCTTTCGTCCGATAGGCAACGAACTTAGAGTGATTGAAGTCATCTGAGTTGATAACGGAGTCGATAGCGAAAGTCGTTTTCAACGACATATAGTTTTCCCATGGAATTTTTTTCACTTCACGGTAAACGATATCAGCATCATTTGCCTTGAAATGGTAGATCGGTTTGAGGATGCGAAGTGCCGTACGACAATTGAAATTAGTTTTGTAGAGTAACTCTTTATCTCCGGTGAATGATACCATTCGGCGTCCAATCTCTAAATCTTTTGCACCTAGAGCTTTAAGCTCATCGGCTAAGACATCTTCCAACCCATAAAGGGTTTTGGCCACCATTTCGAAAGATGGCGATTGACAGTTGACAGTTGACAATGTCGTGTCTGCTGCATTTTCCATTGTAAATCAGTAAATCTGTTTTAAATTTGTTATATAATCAGTTATTTTAATACTCATTGTATTGATTTCTCCATTGACCGTCCGGTGTCGGTCCTTGTCTGTGAAATGTTTGCTCCTGCCGGCACATCGTTGGTTACCCAAACGTTACCGCAGATTGTTGCTCCTTTACCAATATGTATGCGTCCAATAAGTGTCGCATTCGAATAGACTGTGACATAGTCGTCCAATATAGGATGGCGTGAAATGTTACGGATTGTATTGCCATTTTTATCAGGAAGCAATTTTTCGCCTGCGAGGCTGACACCTTGAAAGATACGCACATGATCTCCAATTACACTGGTTTCACCGATAACGGTCCCTGTTCCGTGGTCTATAGAAAAGTAATGTCCGATCTGCGCCCCCGGATGAATATCGATGCCTGTCTCCGAATGAGCCATTTCGGTAATGATACGTGGAATGAAGGGAACTCCTAATATATAAAGCTGATGAGCAATCCTATAGTTACAGATGGCTCTGAAACCGGGATAACAGAAGATTACTTCATTGGTGCTCTTCGCGGCTGGATCACCATTGAATGCTGCTTCCGCATCGGTTGCCAGAAAACAACGCATATCAGGAAGCGTACTGATGAAGGCTTCCGACAGACCCTCTGCTGTCATCTGTGTATGGTCTTTCTCGCAAGTTTCGTCATTGAGGTTCGCAAAGCAAAGGCCTGCGTAAATTTGCTGTGTGAGCAATGTGTATAAAGTCTTAATATTTACACCTGTATGAAACCGTATAGTTTGTTTGCTGACACGGGCATTGCCGTAGTAGCCGGGGAAAAGGACAGCCCTGCATAAATTCACGATATCTTTCAACACTTCACTCGAAGGAAGTGCCTCTTCATCTCGGTATGCATGAAACAGTTGTTTATACGAACTTTCGTCCGAAAGTTTATCAACTATATCATTCAACGCATTGCTATGGTTTTGCAATCCCATTATTTTTAGATATATCTTTATTACGCAGCAAAAATACAATTTAATTGATTGTGTACCATTGGCAACGAACAATTATTTCATTTCTACTGCTTATTTTATTTGTGTTTCCATGTTTGATGGGGTGAAATTTATCTCTTGTGAGGGACACCGAACTCCCTGCATGTCATTTCATCCACTTTGATTACCCATATTTTTACATTTTTTACTGCCGGATCAGAATAGCGGAATTCTTTGTCGGAATATTGTTTCATGATGATGCCTAATACTTTAATTTTCTTATTGAAATCTTCTTCAAAACGTACGTTTCCCCAACAGATAACACTTTTCGAACGCATACGATAGCTGCAGGCTACTTCCGGATGTTGGAATACCAGTTCATGATCTGTGCTAAAGGTAATGCAAACCTTGGGGTTCTTCTTCAAAATGGAGATGCTTCGCCCTTCCTGCGCCGAATGCAGGTAGATACTTCCATCATAATAGCCGAAGTTCATCGGTAACACATAAGGTGTTCCGTCAGTGTCAGCCATACCAACGAAGCAAATGTCACATTTGTGAATGATATCTTCTATATCTTCTAAACCAGTATGTTCTAATGTTTTCATGATCGTTGGATAAATTTGTCCGCTTCAAAGGTACATAAAATAACTGAAATTTGTTCGATCTGTAAACGGAATATCAGCTGAAAATGAACTTGATGATGAACAATGCAGCCAAGACGTACATCGTGAGGTTGATATCTTTTAATTTACCGCTGAAGAGTTTGATTATAACATAACAGAGCATTCCCAGGCAGATTCCGTCTGCAATAGAGTAGGTGAGAATCATCATGATAATAGTAATAAACGCCGGAAGCGATTCGGATATGTCATGCAGGTTAATTTTGGGAATGGAATCAATCATGAAGACGCCAACTAGAACCAGAGCGCCTGTTGTGGCTGCACCCGGAATGAGTAGGAATATAGGTGAGAATAATAACGCAAAAAGAAATAAACTTCCGGTTACAACTGCCGTGAGCCCTGAACGTCCTCCTTCGGTGATTCCTGACGCGCTTTCGACGTAAGTTGTTATGGTGGAGCAACCACAGATAGCGCCCAGTGTTGTACCAATGGCATCCGACATCATAGCTTCCTTTACATGCGGAATAGAGCCATCTTCTTTGATAATCCCGGTTTTAGTAGCTAATCCTACCAGCGTGCCGATTGTATCAAAAATATTGATAATCAGAAGAGTGAAGATGACGATAACCATATTTATCGAGCAGAAGTGCGAGAAGTCAAACTTCCAGAATATCGGACCTAGAGGTTGCGGTATCGAAACGGGCATGAATCCTTCCGGTATTTTAGTGACACCTAAAGGAATTCCTACTAACGTACATATTATAATGCTGTAAAATAATGCTCCTTTTATGTTTTTTGCAATCAGTATACCGCTCAGTACAATACCGATCATACCAAGAATAGAGGTAGGAGTAAACTGTCCGAGAGTAACGAATGTTCCTGGGTTGGCTGCGATGATTCCGGCATTTTTGAGTCCGATGAATGCAATGAACATACCGATACCTGCAGAGATGGCGTGTCGCAGATTCGTTGGAATGGAGTTGAGAATTATTTCCCGAATATTAAAGAACGTGATCAGAATAAATATGAGACCTTCAACAAACATTGCAGCTAGAGATTCTTGCCAACTGTAGCCCATAGCCTGAACAAGTGTAAAGGCAAAGAAAGCATTAAGACCCATGCTTGGTGCTTGGGCAAACGGAAGTTTTGCCATGAATGCCAGCAGTAATGTTGCAATTGCCGAAACAAGTGCCGTAGAGGTAAAGAGCGCTCCTTTGTCCATTCCGGTTGATGAGAGTACTGCCGGATTAACAGCCAGTATATAACTCATGGTGAGAAAAGTAGTTAGTCCTGCGATAATTTCGGTGCGGACTTTCATTGTCTGTGGATTGAACCCTACAAGTTTTTGTAACAGAGCGTTGGCCATAGGTGATATCTTTGAAATTTCTATATAATATAAGAGAGTTCGCTATTTTTTTAGAAGCTGCAAATGTAATAAAAATATGGTGAAAGCTAATGATTTTGATCTGAGTTTCTGAAAGATCTTTATGTATACAAACAAAGGCGGAATTATTGCATAAACAAATGGCTGATATACTGTATTTGTTTATTGTTCTATTGGGCCCTTTTGTACTTGTAATAGATTGAAATTTAGTAATCGTAAAGATATATTTCTGTAAACCTCTCTGCATTTTTATCGGCTCATATAATATGAATCGATCGTTCCACATATGTGAGCCGATAAATGAGTGAGTACAAACAGAAAGATTCTTCCGCACTTGTACAGTAATTCTTCCGCAGAAAATGTAAAACAAGTGATGAATAATATTTGAAAAACAATTTCTTCAAGGGTAAATATAATTCTTAACCACACCTATCAATTTAGTTGAATTTAATTTCACCAACAGGTTAGAAAGTATTCCTTTTTATCAGTTTGAAATCACATTTTATCTTTCTGGGATTTTTTTCCAGAATCATTTTGGCTGCCAATTCACCCATCTGCTTAAAGTCGGTTGAGATTGTAGTCAAGCCATCAAGGATGATTTCATTGATTGGAGACTCATTGTAGGAGATGATGCCGATATCTTTACCGAGTTTGAGCTTCAGTTCTTTAGCATAACGGATTAATTGAATCAATCCTTCATCTAGTTGACTGTTTAGGATAAGGTAGAGTTCTTTGTTATGAATGATTTCAGGAGAAATGGTAGAATGATATTCAATTTCAATATTATTATCTTTTCCAAATCGTTCTATACCTTCTTTTATAAATGGGGCGTACATGCTTGATGGCGAGGTTGCCACGTTAAGTTTTGCATATTTCTTGATTTTTTTTAATCCCTGCATCAGTCCTTCGTATACATCACGATGGAAGTCCTGATATGCGGCTCCGTAATTTCCGGATAAATTCTCCAGATTTTTATCTAGAAGAATAAGCTTACGGTTAGGAATGCGGCTAATTGCCTTTGCTACTCTTTTTTGGATGGAAGCATCAAGTGGAAAATGAGGAGTAATTACGTAGTAGTCATACATATCCAAATTCTCATCGATGAAATCTTCAAAAACATCAATATCTTGATTATGCAAGCGTATAGTTGTGTCGGCATGGTTGTCCATCTGATGAGCAAAGGAATCATACAAGACTTGTTTGTAAGTGCTTATTTTGTCGAACAGCAGAAGAATTTTCAGTTTACGATTCTTAGTGCGGTCAGTTACAAAGAATCCCTTGCCCTGAGTAGCTTCGATCAGCTCTCTTTTTCGTAGAATTGAGTAAACCTTTTTGATGGTTTCTTTAGAAATCTCTAATTGGTCGGATAATTCATTCATAGAAGGGAGAAGCTCTCCTGCTGCATATTCTCCCGTTTGTATCTTATTAGTAATCTGCTCAATGATCTGTTTATAAACAGGAATCTGAGAAGAAGTGTCTATTATAATCAGATTATCTATCATATGTATAGTTTAACTTAAGTGTAATGTGGTGCAAATATAATAAGAATATTGTATAAGAGATAGAATATTTAACCTTTTTGTATGTATATTTCAGATAGTTATATATTTATGCTTATAAATGTTTTATTACAATAAATAAACTTAATGATGTTGTGTGCAATTAAATATGATATATATTTGCACCACACAACACAACAGTATATGTTTGTGATTTGTTGTTAAGTGTGGTGTGTATTAATGCATTTATTTTTAATCTATAAAATTCTATTTTCATGAGAAGGACATTAAGTAAAAGTTTAGGACGATCTCAAGGATTTACTCTTCTGGTATCGTTGTTTTTATTGGGGACTCCGTCAGTTGTAAGTGCCCAGAATTTAAAAATTGATATATCTCCAGATAGAGTTTCTACAGGTATAGATATTCCTTTTGAAAGGATTGGAACCGTACAACCCAAGTCTACATATCAGACAATGGGAAAGTATTGGACAATCGGTTGTGAAACGGTTGATAGAAATTATACGATTTATAATGAATATAAAGCATATTTGGCTCCTTTAGGTATACGAAAGGCTCGATTTCAGTGTGGATGGGCAAAGACGGAAAGAGTCAAAGGGCATTATGATTTCAAATGGCTTGATGATATTGTGAATGATATGGGCTCCCAAAATATAGAAATATGGGCAGAGCTTTCGTATGGAAATCCAATATATGAAGGAGGTGGAAATATAAATTTGAGCGGTGGGTTACCGACTTCTCAGAAGGCTCTTAAAGCATGGGATGATTGGGTAGAAGCGATGGTAACTCGGTATAAAGGTAAAATCCATGAATGGGAAATATGGAATGAACCTGATTTAAACAAGGATAATACCCCCGATCAGTTAGCCGCTTTCAATCTGCGTACTGCCAAAATTATTAAGCGTATTGATCCTAATTCAAAAATAGCCGCGTTGACTCTTGCTTCGCTAAAGGACTCTTATATTAGGGGCTTTCTGGATTTTTTTAAGAAAAATGAGGCACTTGAATTGATTGATTGGATAAGTTTTCATGGCTATCCTCAAAATCCTGATATGATGTACGGTTCATCAATAGATAAGGCAAAAGAATTGATTCATCAATATTCATCAAGTATTAAACTTCGTCAGGGCGAAAGCGGATGTCCATCAGAATATCAAGTAAAGCATCATGCACTTAACAACTACCATTGGTCAGAGTTGACTCAGGCTAAATGGTTCTTACGTAGAATGATGGGCGATATGGGGCATGATATTGATGATGCCTCCATATTTTCTATGATGGATATGATATATATATGGGATGCCAAGAACAACAAGTGGGATGAGAATATAGAAACCACCGACATGAAAGATAAATATAAGTTTTTCAATCGTTTCGGCTTAATCCGTTGTGATTCTATGAAGCGGGCGGAAAAGATAAAACAATCTTATTATGCTGTGCAAAATACCATATCCGTGTTCGATCAGCCTTTAGTCAGGGTTAAGGAAGCACAGTCGTCGGTGTCATCCTCACATGCAATCACATCATTTGAGTATCAAAATGCCGTAAGTAAGGCTAAAATGTTGGTAATGTGGGATGGCTCTCAAATTCCGGCAGATACATATCAAACACAAAAAGCAGTGGTATCAATCAAAGAAAGTGATTTTAAAAATCCGGTTTGGGTTGATTTATTATCTGGTCGGGTGTACAAAATATCTTTAGATTGTTGGAAAAAAAATGGAGATATAGATATGTTTGAAGTTCCTGTATATGATAGTCCGGTAATAATAGCTGATAGAACTTCTCTTCCTTTATAATCAATTATCATGAAGCTAATAAGTATTGATACAACTAATGCTAGATATAAATGGGAAGTCTTAGGGCTTCTTTGGATGGCTTATTTTTTGAATCAAGCAGATCGGCAAATATTTAATGTTGTTCTGCCATTAATCAGAGATGAATTGTCTTTGTCTGATTTTCAAATCGGGATGATCTCTACAGCGTTTAATCTTGTTTTTGCATTTTGCGTTCCTTTTGCAGGTTATTTGGGTGATAGATTAAGTCGGAAATGGATTGTTGTATCTAGCATTATGTTATGGAGCCTTGCTACTCTCTTAACAGGTTTCGCAAATGGAGTCTTGCTGCTGGTTATTTATCGGAGTGTGGCAACAGGTATGGGTGAAGCTTTGTTTGGTCCATCAAACTATGTATTACTTTCAGATTACCACGTCAAAACAAGAGCTTTTGCAATGTCAATTCATCAGACCGCCTATTATGTAGGGATTGTGGTAAGTGGGTTCATTGCGGGTTATATCGGACAATATTATGGATGGCATTATGCTTTTTATGTCTTTGGTTCAATAGGGATAATTCATGCTATTGTATTAGTATTTAGACTAAAAGATAGAAAGCAAGATATGGAAATACCTGAAAAAGAAAGGATTCCATTTACTGAATCTTTAAAAGTTTTGTTTAAAGTTCCTACAGCATTATGCTTAACTCTTGGTTTTAGTGCATTGATTTTTGGTTTGACTGGTTATTTAACATGGATGCCTACATATTTATATGAAGAATTTCACATGGACTTATCGAGTGCTGGTTTTAATTCGATGTTTTATACACATCTGTTCGCTTTCATTGGAATTATTCTGGCCGGAGAATTATCTGATCGCTTAGCATTAAAGAACCATGCGAATAGATTGCTTATGCAAGCTCTTGGATTGTTGGCCGCAACTCCATTTATTTTGCTTATGGGTCTCTCTTCTTGGATTATTCTCGTGTATGTGGGATTTGCTGGATTTGGTTTCGCTAGGGCATTTTTCGATGCCAATACTTATTCGGTATTATATGATGTAATTCCGCAAAAATACCATTCTTCCGCTTCTGGAGTCATGCAAATGACCGGTTTTGCTGTGGGTGCTTTTGCCCCTATGATTCTGGGATTACTGAAACCAATATTAGGACTCTCTATTGGAATAGCGTCGTTAGCTATTGTTTGGTTTGTAGCAGGTCTACTCTTACTGCTTGCTTATAAGAAATATTTTAAAACAGATTATGAACGAATAAAAATAAGTGATGATGGAATTTAATAAAACAAGAAAAGCAAAGGCAGGTGTCCTTTTGATAGCCTCACCTCGTTTTAAGAACTTAGGTGAAGGACTTCAACGAGGTACTTATGCCGAACGGAAAGGGTTTGTAGTCGATTCCTTTATTAATCAACTGAGAAAAGAATTGGATATTGTATTCCCTGGAGTTGTGTATGATCGGGATGACGTAGAGGAAGCAATGAATAGTTTTTATACAGGGCGTGTGGATTTTGTTATTGCAGAATATCTTTCTTGGGCAGAAGATTTCGCCTGGATTCGCTTTTTGCGCGATATGCCACAAATACCCATTTTATTTGTAAATCATGCACGTGAGAAAGTTTCTTTTGAAAATACATTGGATGAAGATGATTTTATTGACTTTCTGTGTACCGGTAATTTGGTTGGATCATTGGAAGCCAGTGGTTCGATAGCAAGAACTAAAAGAACCGAAGTAAAAACAATAATGGGTTCAGATCAGGAAATTTTCCAACAGATTTGTGTGTATGCGAAAGCAGCGCGTGTTAAGGGATTATTGAAACAATCGACATTTGGTTTACTGGCTAATTACAATGAAGTAATGTGGTCAACGTATGTGGATCCGTATAACTTGTTTACAAAGATTGGAGCTGAAATGCGTTTTATCCCTTATTCAGTTTATGCGGAAGCTATAGAAGATATAACAAATAGTGATGTGCAAATTTTTAAAAAGCAATTGATTGATAAATATAAGGTCATGGATGATGTGGCTACCGACAAATTAGATGCTTCTATCCGTGCATCATTAGGTATTTCTAAATTGGTAGATACTTATTCCATAGATGCCATGATCTTTAATGATATTGATCCGGCTATGTTTCATCTGATAGGGTTACGTGCTGGTTTTTATCCAAATCATCTAAATGATTGTTGCTCTGTTTTGGTTCCTGAAGCTGACACGGGTGCAGGAACTATTACGTATATATTAAAATTATTGAGTGGAAAGCGGGTGAATTTCATCGAACCTTTTCATATCGAGTATGGTGAAAATACTTTTGCGGCTGGGCATGCGGGTCCGAATGATTATAATGGATCTGACCCTGAAGATGTGATTATTGCACGCGATGTTCGTTTTGCCAAGACCAATTATAAATATGCCGGGGCGCCATTTGCATGGTATAGAATGTCTTCGGGAAGAAAAACCATGGCTCAATTAGTAGAAGATAATGGCCGTTACAAACTGGTTTGTACTTTGGTGGACTCGCTTCCGGGCAAGCATCTGTTTGCAACATATTCACATAGTATTTTTCGTCCGGCTGGTATGAAGGTAACAGATCTGTTTGATAAAATACTAAATGTCGGAACTACGCAACATTTTGCGTTGGTCGATGGAGATTATACTAAAGAATTGCAGATACTTTCAGAATTGATGCATTTCGATTATTATGAATTTATTTAAGAGAGGAGATAATTATGAGTTTTATGTATAACCCGTATCCGTATGATGACTGGAGTGCCATTAATCATCCGGCGGTAAATGAAGAGATTGTTGAATCATTTATATCTGGAACGAAACAGGTTGCAGATTCTTTGTCATCTGTTTTTAAGCGTATTTTAAAAGATTCAGAAGGACATAATTGTGTAATAGCCTTTGATGGTTATATAGGCGCAGATTGGGTGCAGATGATAAATCTGATTTCTCAAAATCTAAAGGCAAATAAAATAGGACTTCAAGTATTCGCTTTTTCTGATGTTTATAAGAATGCCGATGTTTTAGACAAAGAATTGGAATACTATATAGGAGAGGATAAGATCAAAGATCCTGTGTCGCTGTTTGGAAAAGTATATGATAAAGGATTTGAAAGTCTTTTCGATGAAGGTAAAACTTCTACATTTCAATTGCAGTTGGAGTCTTTGAAAAATGAAACATCCATATCGCCCAAAGTAGTAATTGTATATGGAAATGGCTGTACAATCTCTCGTTTTCAAGAATGGTATGACAAAATCTGCTATTTTGATGTAACGCCGAAAGAATGTACATTAAGAGCTCACCGTGGTTCATTCTCTAATATTGGAGATCGCTCGGCAAAACCGGTTAAGGCATTGATTCGTCGTTGTTACTATGTGGATTATGAAGTGGCTATTGGGTTGAGAGGAAGATTATTGCGTGAAAATAAGATTGATTATTATATAACTAATGATCATTTAGAGGATATGCAAATGATTTTCGGCATTCATTTGAATATCTTGCTTGAGTCAATGGTTCATTATCCTTTTCGTTGCAAACCGGTTTATCTGGAAGGTGTTTGGGGTGGAAATTATATAAAGAGATTACGTAATTTGCCAAAAGGGATGCGTAATTGTGCCTGGGTTTTCGATCTTATTCCGATGGAAGTGAGTTTATTGATGCAAGTTGGAAAACACCTTTTTGAAGTGCCGTTCTCTACCTTTATTCAAAGGGAAGGAACTTTAATGATGGGAAGTGATTGTGTGAAAAAATTCAAGGGCTATTTCCCTATTCGCTTCAATTATGATGATTCTTATCACAGTAATGGAAATATGTCTATTCAAGTTCATTCAGGGAAAGATTATAATATAGAAAATTATAATGAATTAGGAAGACAAGATGAGAGTTATTATGTAGTTCAAGTGGGACATCAGGCAAAAACGTATGTTGGCTTTAATGAAAATGCCAATCCAAAAGAGTTTATAGAATTAGTTAAGAAATCAGAGAAGGATTTTACCCCGGTTGATTATCAGAAGTATATTAATTATATCGATTCTACGCCTGGAACTCAAGTATTATTACCTGCAGGGACAGTCCATTCCTCAGGTCGTAATCAGGTCGTATTGGAGATCGGTAGCTTAACGATAGGTTCATATACATATAAAATGTATGATTATTTGCGAGCAGATTTAGATGGGAAACCGCGTCCAATACATACCTATCATGGAGAACGTGTACTGAAAACAGAAAGAACAACCCAATGGGTTCACGATAATTTGGTTCAAGCGCCTCGTATTCTTCGTCAAGGGAATGGCTGGACCGAATATATTGTTGGTGAGCATGATTTGCTCTACTTTACATTGCATCGTTTTGAGTTTGATAAAGAAATTGAAGATGATACTGATGGAAGGTTCCAGGTCCTTGTTTTAGTGGATGGTGAACAGGTAAAAATTCAATCTGTAGAACATCCGGAATATAACTTTATCCAGAATTATATGGATATGGTCGTTATACCTGCTAATATGGGACATTATGTTGTCAAAAATCTTGGTGATCAACCTGTATGTATCCATAAAACAACGTTGAAAAAGGATTTTGTTGAAGATAATCAATAATCGATGGTCATACCATGAAAAATCTTCTTTATGATGAAGAACATAGAATTTTGCAAAAAAAGTTGATATAGTATTTGTGTGGAACTAATGAGTTTAATATTTTAAATAGCGATAGTATGAGAAAGAATGTATTTATTTTACTATTTTTATTCGTGGCAGTATGTGTCTATTCACAAAAGGTAGTCAACGGAATAGTTACAGATGTCATGACAAACAATCCTGTAATTGGGGCAAATGTCATTGAAAAACAATCGCCATCGAATGGAACAATAACGGATTTAGATGGAAAGTTTAAGTTGACTGTAAAAGATAATTCAGTTTTAGAGATTTCTTATATAGGTTACATTCCCCAAGTGGTGAATATTCCTAAAGATTCAAAAGTTATTAATGTATATCTTAAAGAAGATACAAAAGCACTTGACGAGGTTGTTGTTATTGGCTATGGAACTGCAAAAAAACGCGATTTGACTGGTTCTGTTGCACAAGTTAAATCAAAGGATCTGACAAGCTTTACAGTATCAAATCCGATACAAGCTTTACAGGGACGTGTTGCGGGCGTTGTAATAACATCTAATACAGGTGCACCTAACGGTAATTTTCAAATTCGTATACGTGGAACTAATTCAATTCGAGGCGACAATTCTCCATTGTATATTATTGACGGGATACCGTCATCGGTTAATTCAATTAATACATATGATATTACTTCTGTTGAAGTACTAAAAGATGCATCTGCTACTGCTATATATGGTTCCCGCGGGGCTAATGGGGTTGTTATGATAACAACTAAAAGAGGAGAAAAAGGGAGAACTAAAGTAAGTTATAATATGGAATATGGCGTTCAATCTCAAATTAAGAAATGGGATCTGTGTGATGCTTCTGAATGGATGCAGTTGATAAATATTCAGCAACTTAATGATAATGGGAAGGTGTATTTTACAGATAATGAAATTGCTTCAGTCGGTAAGGGCTATAGTTGGCAAGATCATGTTTTTAGAAGTGCTCCTGTCTGGAATCATAATATGAATATCAGTGGTGGTAGTGATAAAACACAATATTCTATCAGTGCTTCCGCTCAAATGAGAGACGGGTTAATTAAAAATAGTTCATTTGATAAATATAATATTCGTACAACCATTAATACTCAGTTGAATGATTATTTTAAATTGGATTTAATTTCCGGGTATACACGAACAGCAACATCTTCAAAAAATAGTTCGGGTTCGCAACGTGGTTCATCATTGATGAGTGCTGCCCTTACGGCTTCTCCTGCAACAACACCATATAACGAAGACGGATCTTATCGCAATCTGCAATTAGATTGGCCTTTTATGTCAAATGGAATGGACAATCCGCTCAACCTGATTAATGAAACGAAAGATAAGAACATAGCGGATATGGAAGATATCCAGGCTGTTTTGACATTTAATCCAATCAAAGATCTTACCATTAAATCAACTCTTGGCTATACGGCTTATAATGATAGAACAGATGGCTATACTACTAATAAATATTTGTATTCTAGTTCGAAAGCTTCGATTTCTTCTAATCAACAGACAACTGTAGTTAATGAGAATATTATTAATTATAATCATTTATTTGGCAAGGCTCATAGAATTGACCTGACAGCTGGCCAAACTTATCAACAATATATTGGAAAGTCTGTTAGCGCAAGCGGTTCCACATTTTTTAGCGATGTGCCTGAAAGTTATGATTTAGGCTCGGCTGCTACGATTAATACACCATCTTCGGATTATACAAAGTGGCAGTTGTTGTCTTATTTGGCTCGCGCTAATTATTCGTATAATGGGAAATATATTGCTACAGTTAGTATGAGAGCTGATGGATCCAGCCGATATAGTGAGGGGGATAAATGGGGCTATTTCCCATCGGGAGCTTTAGCTTGGCGTATTTCAGATGAGAATTTTTTGAAGGGAATAAAAACAATTTCCGATTTGAAATTAAGAGTAGGTTACGGACAAACCGGTTCGCAAGCAATAACACCTTATACTACATTGAATATGTTAACCTCAGATAAAGCAGTAATTGGTACTTCTCCAGCTACTTATTATGCAGCAAAGAGTACATATCCAGGAAAACTCAAGTGGGAAACCACAGATCAATGGAATGTAGGTATTGATTTGGGAATTCTTAGTCAGAGACTGCGTTTTACGGTAGATTATTATAACAAGATGACACGTAATTTGTTAAACGCTGTTACATTGCCGCCATCTAGTGGATACAACAATACAATTCAAAATATAGGCAAGATGAGTAATAAAGGGTTTGAAGTAAATGTGGAAGCTGATATTTTGCGACAAAAAGATTTGTCATGGAATGTCTCTGTAAACTGGGCAACTAATAAAAATCGAGTTGAGAAGTTGTATGATGCTTCAGATCTTTATGGAAGTGTAGGTTGCACCTATTTGGATGGTACTGTATCTATGGTACGCGAAGGCGAACCTTTAGGCGTATTTTATGTGTTTAAAGAAAACGGATACGATGAAAAGGGGATGATTAAATACGTGGATGTAGACGGGAATGGATCTTATACGAATGCTGATAGATTCATTCTTGGTAATCCTAATCCTGATTTCACATATGGGTTTAATTCGGATTTACGATTCAAGAATTTTGAGTTTTCATTCTTTTTGCAAGGAAGTCAAGGCAATGATATTTATAATGTGTCGGGATCTTCCAATCTTGATTATGGCTGGGGCTTAAATATGGAGCGAGATGTTTTGTATAGTCACTGGAGTGAAACGAATCCAAATGCAAAGTATCCGAAGATTACAAAAAAAATTAGCCTCATGCATTCTGATAGATTTATAGAAGATGGATCTTATCTTCGACTAAAAAATGTGGTGCTGGCATATAATATCCCCATGCAAAAACTGGGAGTGAGCAGATGGATTTCTAATATGAGAATATATGCAAGTGCACAAAATATTCTTACTATTACAAGCTATTCTGGGATTGATCCTGAAATAAACTCGTGGGGTAGTGGTAATTCTATAACACAGGGACTCGATTTCCTCACTTATCCTAATTCTAAAAGTATTTCTTTTGGAGCTCAAATTCAATTTTAATTATCCATTAAGTGTATAATAGTATGAAAAAGATATCTTATTATTTGATGGCAGTATCCTTTTTAGGTATAACTTTTTTTTCTTCATGTTCATTGGATGAAGAGGCAAAAGCGATCGCTGCAGAGACTTTTTATAATACAAAAGATGAATGTAGTTCGGCTGTGGTTGCTCCAATAGCTAAGTTGAAATCAGCATATTCCAGGAATATGCATGCCATGCTGGAAGCTTATTCGGATTTGATTTACGGACGTGGGACTTATGCAAATAACAGCTTATATCAAGGTGAAAATACAAATGATATATCAAGAACAAATGCCTTGTGGAGTAATTATTATGGGGCAATTAGGGATTGTAATATAGCTATACATAATATACCTAATTCCACTCAATTAACAGATGCAGAAAAGGCAGGTTATATAGGCGAACTACGCTTTTTTAGAGCTTTTGCATATTATCAAATTGTTCGTTTATGGGGTGACGCACCATTAAGAACGGATGAGAATATGGACAAATGGAATGTTGGAAAGAGTTCTGTTACTGATATTTATAACTTTATTGTTGGTGATTTGCAATATGCAGCACAGAATGCTCCGTCAAAGCCAAGGGTCGTTGGTTTACCTGATTTAAATATGGCGAAAAGTCTTTTGGCTGAAGTCTATTTGACAACGAAGGATTATGCTTCCGCTAAGAAATACGCAGGAGAAGTTATTCAAAGTGGAGTTTATGAGTTGGTTCCCATTTCAAAGGTTAGAGATTTTGATAACCTTTTTGGAGCAGATATCTCAGGAACAAAAGAAGAAATCTTTTATTTGAAAACTTCTCGTACGAATAATTCAGGGTGGGAATATGTAATGTTTGTCTCTCATCCGAAAGCTAATATTGATGGTCAAAAAATGCATGGAGCAGGTGGATATTATGGAATGTACACTTTGGTGAATAATTCAGCGATTGCAGCTTGGGATAATTCTGATCTGCGAAAAAAACTGAATGTTTTACCTTTTGATTATGAAGAGGGGAGTAATACCGCATTATTATGTAAATTTTATGATCCTAAAGCAGCTAGTACCGGAGGAGCCAATGTGAACATACCACTAATTCGTTATGCGGATGTTTTATTAACTTATGCGGAAGCAGCGACCAAAGCTGATGGAGCCCCTTCGGCCGATACAATGGAAAAATTAAATATGATTCATCGTCGTGCATATGGGTATCCGGCAAAATCGATATCATCCGTTGATTTTAAATTATCCGATTATTCAACGATAGATGAATTTATGGAATTGTTGATTAAAGAAGAAGGCTATGAGACTTTCAACGAAGGCAAACGGTGGTTCTTTCTAAAACGGTTGGGTATTGCTAAGTCTAAAATAAAGGAAGTGAAAGGAATTGATGTTGCTGATAAGCATATGTTGTGGATGATTCCAGAAACTGAATTTAATACAAACAAGGCTTTAAGCGCAGAAAAAGATCAAAACCCCGGATATTAGGGCGTTTAGCTTTTTTATTACTTTCATTGTTAGTCAAATTGGAGATTAACGATGAAAGTAACTAGAATGATATGTGTTTTTATTTGAACTAGATGTAGAATATGACTGATGTATATTTAATAGTAGATGCAGGTGGTACGTTTTTAAAATCTGCTTTACTGAAAAAAGATGGTACAATATGTGATGCTTCTCCATATTCGGTTCCTTCATTTTCCGTAGGAACCGAAGAAGAAGTAAAAGGCGCTTTCAATCAAGTGATTGAAAAAAGCAGGACATGGTGTATTGCCAATCAGGCTAATATTAGAGGAATAGGTATTTCAATTCCCGGGCCTTTCGATTATCATAAGGGTGTTTCTTGGATGACCCACAAATACCGGTGTCTGTATGGGATAGATTTCAAAAAGCTGATTTTGCAGAGTGTTTGTATTAATCCTAGGATTTCGATCTGGTTTGTGCATGATGTGAATGCTGTGCTGGCGGGAGAGAGGTGGAAAGGCATTGCTAAACATTATCAAAACGTGGCTGTTGTCACGCTTGGAACAGGATTGGGTTTTACTTTCTGCAAGAATGGAGTGATACAATGTACGGAAATGGGTTCGCCGCTAAAGAGTATTTTTAGGATACCTTATCGCGACGGAATTTTAGAAGATTACACGGCAAAGCGTGGTATTATCCGTTTGTTTGAAGGAAAACTGGGCTATTCTAGTGGACAATTGACCGTTAAAGATATAGGTCAAATGGCAGATGAAGGGAATAGGATGGCTATTTGCACTTTTCAGGAAGTTGGGCAAATATTATCTGAGGCATTACAAAGTATTCTAATCGAAGAAGGAATATCGTGCCTTTTGTTTGGTGGGCAGATATCACGCTCCTTTATATATATGAAAGATACTCTAAAGAAATTGAGTCTTAAAGTTCCGACTTTAGAATTTCTCTCTCCGGTAACAAGCATAGATAATGACGCTTTTTGGGGGACGTTATCAATGAAACCGAAGGATTATTAATTGATTAAATGGGATTAATTATTTATATTTTATCCAAGGGGCCTTTGTATCTAAGAATTTTTTTACTTCCAATGCGCGGTCGCAACACAGTGCATCGGCTCCTAAATAAACCCCGAGCATAATGTCTTCTTGTGAAGTATTGGGCCATAATGAAACAGAAATACCAGCTTTATGCGCCAAGTCTACCATTTGTTTTGATGTCCCTTGGAGCGTGCAGCCTAGACGCTTGATGCCCATATCTATGGCGGTAAGTATTGTCTCTTCGTTGATGGGCTTTCCAATGATAAGTAGTAGTTCTGCGTCAGGATGTAATGAACGCATCATATTAAGTGCGGTCTTATCGTTTGAGGTGAAGAGGTAGAGTGAATGGACCGGCTTTTTCGACATAGTCATTTTATACAGCCGATCGCAATAATCCCGCAGTCTGTCTGTAGGATAGTATTTTACAGGGTCATTCGTTTTCATCTCGAATTCCACGTACATACTGTCTTTGTCAGCTAAATAGTTTACAAATTCTTGTAGGAAGACAAGTTTGTTGCCTTTAAAAGTGCAGACTTGTTTCACCTCTTCAGTTGTCATCGTTTCTACCTCGCTTTTACAAGGAGAAACACGTGCTAGTGTTGCGTCATGCGAAAGGACCATGTCGCCATCTTTCGTCAGGCGAACATCGGTTTCATAACCACGCATTCCTCCTTCGTAAGAAGCGCGGAAAGCAAACATAGTGTTCTCATCAAATTCAAGGCGACTGCCACGATGGGCAAAAAACTCAATTACCTGTTTTTGAGCAAAGATATCGTTTGCATAAAGAGTTAGAAGAAAAGCAAATCCTAATTGAATGAACCGTTTGTTTATCATTTTGTATATATTGTTTTTGAAGATTAATTGATTCCAGGAAATCTTGATAAGTTACTGGATGGAAGAGGTTGTTTAAAGTTTCACTTTCTTGCTTTTTCCAAAGGTTTCATTGTGAAAACGGTCAACGGCTGTAACCACATATTTGTACTTATGTTCTCCTTTATTATATGGAAGAATATAGCAATTTTGTCTGGTGATAGCGACAATCTTTGAAGGATCGTTGATATCGGTTGATTCCTTGCCTTCGAAGCGATAAACGACAAAATAGCTTGCTAATTCAGGATTGTTCGTATCTTGTTGTGCTTTCCAATGAAGAAGAAGTCCTTGAGAGGTCCATTCGGTCTTTAATTTTTTAACTTCTTTCGGCTTGCAATCACAGAGGTGTTTGTAAGCTGGGATTAAAGCTGGATAGCGATGATAATGATACTTTAGACTGTCAGCTATGCCTTTGTTATTCCAAAAAATTTCGTTGGCAGGCCAGAAACAGTTCCCTTGTAAGTTTGGGAGCATACGTTCATAATACATTTTTTCTGTCAACTGCCCAGCCTTCATAGTCCGTGCTATATCTTGACCAATGTACATAGGACAATTGCCGGTGTGCTGATTCCACCATTTAATTAATGTGATATAGTCGGCGGCAGGATGTCCTATCTCCCAATATATTTGTGGTATACTATAATCAATCCACCCCTGTTTAATCCAATAAAGGATATCGGCATACAGGTCGTCGTAGTTTTGTAGACCATTCGTGTTTGAACCGTTTGGGTCACTTTTCTTATTGCGATAGATACCAAAAGGGCTTATACCAAAACGAACCCAGGGTTTGGAAAGTAATATTGTCTGTTTGATCTCATGAATGAGTGAATTTACATTGTTACGTCGCCAGTCGCTTCGTTGAGAGGGTTTATATCCTTTATTCAATCCATATCGTTGAAAGCTGAAATTATCAGGAAAAGTTTCACCTATAGCCGGATATGGATAGAAGTAGTCGTCCATGTGGATGGCATCTACATCATAGCGGCTGACAATATCTTTGACTACAGAGCAGATAAACTGTCGGCATTCAGGTAATCCGGGATCAAAAAGGATCTGCTTATTGTAAGTAATGAACCATTCAGGATGCTTATTATAGATATGCGAATCGGCGAATCGGGTTCCACCGACCGTTCCTGCGCGATATGGATTTAGCCATGCATGAAACTCCATATTTCTTTTATGGCACTCGTCAATGAGGAAAGCCATTAAATCAAAGTTCCCTTCGGGAGCCTTGCCTTGTTGTCCTGTATAAAAACGACTCCATGGTTCCAGGCTTGATGGATAGAACGCATCGGCCTCCGGGCGAACCTGGAAAATGATAGCATTAATTCCACATTGTTGAAGAAAATTAAGCTTCCGGATGAAGTCCTTTTTCATCACTTCCGGAGTCATATCTTTATATTCCATTTGGAAAGCGGTTTGTATCCACGCACCGCGAAATTCTCTTTTAGCTTCTTTCCCTGTTTGTTTTTGAGGTATTTGTTGAGTTATTTTGCATGAGGTAACTGCGCAAAGCAGAATGATCACGAGTAGACGAATATATTTTGAAATCATGAATTAGGATGTTTGAATCTATGTGCAAAGATAAATTATCTTGGTCAATTCTATCATTTTTATGAAGATATAAATCAAGAAGAATAAGAATGATGGCTATATTGTGGTTATTTTTGTCGTAAATATAAAGGATGTACCATGAATAAATTATTTTTCCATTTATTATTGCTTTCTATGCTATCATGTTCTTGTGTTCTTTCTGCACAAATGAATAATTCTTTAGAAACAAATTTTATCCATCCAGAGAATTTCGTTAAAACAGGTGTTTATTGGTATTGGATTTCTGGAAATATTTCCGAAGAAGGAGTAGTTAAAGATTTGTATGCCATGAAAGAAGCAGGCATTGATCGTGCACAAATTGGCGATATCGGGATTGATACATCTGGAAAAGTTCGCTTTGGTAGTGAAGAATGGTGGAATATTCTGCACGCAGCTCTCAAGACGGCGACGAAACTGGGAATCGAAATTGGTATTTTTAACTCTCCTGGTTGGAGTCAGTCGGGAGGTCCCTGGGTAAAACCAGAACAAGCCATGCGGTATCTGTCGTCAGTCAAAACTGAAATTAAGGGAGGAAAAGAGGTAACGATCAATCTCCCTAAACCAGATAAAGATTTTCAGGATGTGAAGGTAATAGCTTTTCCTGCCGTAGAAAGCCATGCTATGCGGATGACAAATGCGAATACAACCATAAAATCGATTCCGATTTTAAAGAATTTGTCTGCATTGATTGATGGAAATTGTACGGACCAAGGAATTGTATTTGATAAACAAACTAAATTTGCTACAATCGATTACCATACGGATCAGCCTTTTTTGTTACGAAGTTTGAAACTTTATGTTGATCATAAGGCTATCAATGCTAAAGCGCGTTTACTGGTGAAAAAAGGTGGTGCTTATTTTACAGTGGCTGAGTTTGACGTAGATCGTTTTAACGCCGAACTGAATGTGGGCTTTAAACCTTATGCTCCGATAGTGATATCTGTCCCTGCTACCAAATCTAGCGATTTTCGTTTGGAACTGTCGAACCTGTCGGAATCTTCTGGCATAATTGAGTCTGTATTCTCTTCGATACCATTGGTTGAACGTTATCCTGAAAAAACGTTAGCTAAAATGTTTCAGACCCCACAACCAATGTGGACTGATTATCAATGGAGGCCCCAACCGGTAGTCGATGATTTGTCGCTATTGATAAATCCAACAAAGGTGGTTGATATCAGTTCTTGTCTTTTTGGAGACCGTCTGAACTGGAAGGTTCCTGCAGGTGATTGGACTGTTTTGCGTTTGGGGATGGTCCCGACAGGAACAAAAAATAGTCCTGCTTCTCCTGAAGCAACGGGATTGGAAACGGATAAGATGAGTCGCAAACATATTGAAGAGCATTTTAATGCTTTTATGGGTGAAATTTTGCGTCGTATACCGGCTGAAGATCGCAAATGCTGGAAGTATGTTGTTGAAGATAGCTATGAGATGGGCGGACAGAATTTTACAGATGATTTTCTTCAGGCGTTTCAGAATCGTTATGGCTATGATCCGCTGCCGTATTTGCCAGTATATGAAGGTTATGTTGTTCAAAATGAAGAAGTTTCGGATCGTTTTTTGTGGGATTTGCGGCGATTGATTGCAGATAAGGTGGCATATGATTATGTGGGTGGTTTACGAGATATAAGTCATAAATATGGATTAAGTACTTGGCTTGAAAATTACGGTCATTGGGGATTTCCGGGAGAATTTTTGATGTATGGCGGACAGTCGGATGAGATTGCCGGTGAATTTTGGAGCTTCGGAACCTTAGGCGATATAGAGAACCGCGTCGCTTCATCCTGCGGACATATTTATGGCAAGAATAAGATTTGGGCGGAATCGTTTACTAGCGGCGGAGCTCCATTCAATTGCTATCCGGCTATGATGAAGAAACGTGGCGACCTTTTCTTTTCGGAAGGGATTAATAATACATTGCTTCATCTGTATATTTCTCAACCTTATGAGGATAAGGAGCCTGGTGTAAATGCATGGTTCAATAGTGAATTTAATAGAAAAAATACCTGGTTTCCACAATTAGATTTGTTTATAACTTATCTTAAGAGGGTGAATTATATGCTCCAACAAGGAAAAAATGTAGCTGATGTCGCATATTTTATAGGGGAGGATGCTCCTAAAATGACAGGTATTGCAGATCCGGCTCTACCGAAAGGTTATCAGTTCGATTTTATCAATGCAGAAGTGATAGAACGCGATATGTTCGTGAAGGATGGACTTCTAACATTGTCTCATGGTACGCAGTATCGCCTTTTAGTTCTTCCACAACTTACAACGATGCGCCCTGAGCTTTTGATGAAAATTAAGAAACTGATTGAAGAAGGAGCTATTATCATGGGGCCTGCTCCCCAATGTTCACCAAGTTTGCAGAATTATCCTGTAGCCGATACTCAGGTAAGGGCGATGGCCGGTGAGATGTGGAATGGTTTGGATGGTGTGAATATAAAAGCAAAAAAAATGGGTAGAGGCATCCTGATTAATGGAATGAATATGGCTGAAGCTTTGCAGTATATTGGTTGTTCCCCTGATTGCAGAATTGCTGATAATGCATCGCTGCTTTATGGACATCGCAAAGATGGGACGGTAGATATTTATTTTGTATCGAATCAGAAAGATTCATTGATCGAAGTTTATCCGGAGTTTCGTGTTAATGGTAAGCAACCGGAGTTGTGGGATGCTGTGACAGGAACGATGCGTGACTTGTCAGCTTACGGACAGACAGCGTCGGGGACGGTTGTTCCAATGAAACTCTATCCTTATGAAAGTGCTTTCATCGTTTTTCGCAAAACAGCAAAAACGAAAGGGAAGTCAGATCTTTTAGCAAATTACCCTTTACCGAAAACAATAATTCCTCTCAACAATGGATGGAAAGCTATGTTCGATGTAAACCGTAGAGGGCTTGCCGGCCCTGTAGAATTTGCAGTATTGGAGGATATCACGCAAAATAAGAATTTTGATATTAGGCATTATTCGGGAACAATTTTATATTCGAAAGATTTTACGCTAAAACAGATACCGAAAGGAAGCTCTGTAATTCTTGACCTGAATGACGTAGGTGTAATGGCTAAAGTGAAAGTGAACGGGCAATATGCTGGAGGTGTTTGGACGGCTCCTTATTGTCTGGATATCAGTAGCTGGGTGAAAAAAGGAAAAAATACGCTTGCAGTGGAAGTCGTTACAACTTGGCAGAATCGATTGATTGGTGATAGCGGATTGCCTGAGAATGAACGAAAGACTTGGACGATGTGTAATAATTATAAACCAACGGATATATTACAAAAGTCCGGATTGGTAGGGCCTGTAAGTATTCAGATAATTGGCAATTGATTATTTTTGAGAAGAGCTCTCGTCGTTTTGTGGAAGTTTAGAATATCAAGGCTTTTTTTTGCGTTTAACTTGCACTATCTTTGCACATTCTTAGACAGAATAAGATGACGAATAATAATTCGATATACATTAAAGGAGCCCGTGTCAATAATTTGAAAAATATTGACGTTGAGATACCCCGAGATAAATTAGTAGTGATTACTGGGCTTTCTGGCAGTGGAAAGTCATCTTTGGCCTTCGATACTTTGTATGCTGAAGGTCAAAGACGTTATGTAGAGAGCCTCTCTGCATATGCACGTCAGTTTTTGGGGCGGATGAGTAAGCCTGAATGTGATTTTATCAAAGGCATTCCACCCGCTATTGCTATTGAACAAAAAGTGAATACACGCAATCCTCGGTCAACAGTAGGTACATCCACTGAGATTTATGAATACCTGAGATTGCTTTATGCGCGTATTGGTAAAACGATTTCTCCTGTTTCCGGAACGGAAGTGAAGAAACATCAGGTGAGTGATATAGTTAAAGATGTTTTTGAATGCCCCGAAGGCACTCGCTTTGCTATTTTTGCTCCTGTCATACTCACTGAAAATCGTAATATAAAAGAGCAATTAGGCGTATTGCAAAAAGAGGGTTATACGCGACTTTTTGTTAATGATACCGTTTATCGTATTAATGAAGTTCTTGCGGATGAAAATTTGTTTACTTCTTCAGAGATAGAAATTTTAATTGATAGGTTGGTTGTCTCTTCAGATAAAACATTAAAGAGTCGCGTGGCAGACTCTGTGGAAACAGCTTTTTTCGAAGGGCATGATGTTTGTCGTGTGCGTTTTTATATGCCCGATGATGTGGTGGTTAAAGACTATTCGAAAAGATTTGAAGCTGATGGGATGATCTTTGAAGAACCGACAGATCTGATGTTTAGCTTTAATAATCCAATAGGTGCTTGCCCTACTTGTGAAGGGTTTGGTAAAATTTTGGGGATTGATGAGAATTTGGTGATTCCCGATAAGAGCCTTTCTGTATATCAAGGTGCGGTTATGTGTTGGAAAGGAGAAGTTATGAGTGAATGGCTTAAAGATTTTATTGTGAAAAGTGATAAATTTAATTTTCCAATACATCGTCCATATTATGATTTGACACAGAAGGAGAAGGATTTACTTTGGCATGGAGCCGAAGGATTGAATGGAATTGATGATTTCTTTAAGTATGTTGGAGAAAATTTGTATAAGATACAATATAGGGTGATGCAGGCCAGGTATCGTGGAAAAACAATTTGTCCTACTTGTAAGGGGTCACGGTTGCGTCCGGATGCGTTATACGTACAAGTGGATGGAAAGAATATTGCCGAACTTGTATCTATGCCAATTACTGAAACAAAAGCTTTTTTTGATCAGTTGATGCTTGATGAAGCTGATGCAGCGGTAGCGAAACGGCTGTTGACAGAAATTAATAATCGACTCCAGTTCCTATTGGATGTAGGATTGGGCTACCTTACACTCGATCGTCTTTCTTCTTCATTGTCTGGAGGTGAAAGCCAACGAATCAATTTGGCTACTTCCTTGGGAAGCAGTCTGGTTGGTTCTCTTTATATTTTGGATGAGCCGAGTATCGGACTTCATTCACGAGATACAGAGATGCTGATCAAGGTGCTTCGTCAATTGCAACAGATAGGTAATACTGTTGTAGTGGTTGAACACGACGAGGAAATTATTCGGGCCGCAGATTATATTATTGATATTGGACCTAAAGCTGGTCGCTTAGGAGGTGAAGTGATTTATCAAGGGGATGTTGCACATTTGCCAACTTCTACTGATAGCTATACCGTCCGTTATTTGACGGGCGAGGAGAAGATTGAGATTCCTTCATATCGTCGTCCGTGGAATAATTATATAAAAGTGAAAGGAGCACGTAAAAATAACCTGAAAGGATTTGACGTGAAATTTCCTTTGTGTGTGATGACCGTTGTTACGGGCGTGAGTGGTTCAGGAAAGAGTTCATTGGTACGCGATATCTTTTATGAGGGCGTAAAACATTATTTAGATGAGGCAACTCACCTGATGGTCGATTGTTCTGGACTAGAAGGAGATATTAAATTGATTAAAGATATTGAGTTTGTTGATCAGAATTCCATAGGAAAGAGTTCTCGGTCGAATCCAGTGACTTATATTGGTGCTTATGACGAAATCAGAAAACTTTTCGCTGACCAGCCATTGTCTAAACAGATGGGATATAATGCAGCTTACTTTTCCTTTAATAAGGAAGGAGGGCGTTGTGAAGAATGTAAAGGCGAAGGTAAAATTACTGTTGAGATGCAGTTTATGGCAGATATTACCTTGGAGTGTGAAATATGTCATGGAAAACGATTTAAAGCGGATGTTCTTGAAGTTCTATATCATAATTGTAGCATTTACGACGTGTTGGAAATGACCGTTAATCAGGCGATAGAATTTTTTGCACAATACTCTGGTTCGCAGGAACAGAAGATTGTCAAGAAGCTGAAACCCCTTCAGGATGTAGGTATTGGTTATATTAAATTGGGCCAAACTTCTTCAACATTGTCAGGAGGTGAAAATCAGCGTGTAAAACTTGCTTATTATCTAGGGCAGGAAATGCAAGAATCAACCGTATTTGTTTTTGATGAACCGACTACGGGCTTACATTTTCATGATATTAAAACATTACTGAAAGCTTTTAATGCTTTGGTAGAAAAAGGACATACGGTAGTTATTATCGAACATAATATGGAAGTTATTAAATGCGCTGATTATATTATTGATTTAGGTCCTGAAGGGGGTAAAGATGGTGGAAATATTGTTTGCTGCGGAACTCCTGAAGAAATTGCGAAGTGTGAGGCCTCATATACAGGAAGGTATTTGAAGGATAAGCTCGGTAATTAAAAATCAATACCCGCAGATGCAAAAGGGCCTGTCTAACAAGTTTAGTCAAGCTCTTATTTTTGCATAAAAAATAAGGCTTTCATACTGAAAATCAGCAGGAAAGCCTTTGTTATATCGATAGAATTTTATAAATTTGTTTTGCACAACAAGTTATAAATCAATCATATAACCATGGC
>Ga0183096_1000311_pt1 | contig 75210 bp, 79 predicted proteins | sample Biomet5_FD_127791 | JGI IMG/M metagenome (GOLD analysis project Ga0183096, IMG submission 127791) | Microbial communities from bioreactor (seeded with sewage sludge) at LBNL, California, USA - Biofuel metagenome 5 (version 2) (version 3) | ecosystem: Engineered > Bioreactor > Anaerobic >... | reverse complement strand
GACCGCGTTCTTCTTGAATTCCTCGTCGTATTTCTTCCTGATATCTCCCATGTCCTGCCTCCGATTCCCGGGCATTTTCTCCGCCCTCTCCATCTTAGCAGATTGTCTATTATTTTAACATACTCCCAATGTTGTTGGTAAGGTGCAATATAGGGTTGCGTAGATAGTAATGATATCCAGGGCAGTTTTCGTAATGGAGATAGGATTTCCCTCACTATCGGTCAGCAGCGCATGGGTACTCCCCGAAAATCCAACTTCCGTGATGACTTCTCCAACATATTCTTCCGGATTGAATACGACCTTCTTTTTAACATAACTCGTTGGATATGCCTTTACACTTGTCACTACTGTGGCAGAGCGAGAGGTGATCTCACTAAACAGCCCCGTCCTAGTCTGGCTTAGCGTTCCTGTGCCCCTACCGATTGAAATAGCACCTATTGCATTGGAAGTATTATTAATCAGCTTAGAAAAATAGTTGTCCAGCACTATGTTGTAGGCGGTAACTCTTTGTTTCATTTTTCCGGTAGTGGCATCAGTCACTTCAAATTCAAATTTGTTGTGTATGTTAACCGGTATTTTTAGTTCCATTATTTCTTCCTCCTTTACAGCGGGTTATATGCCACCTGCGTGACGACAATCGTTACCAGACTTGGCTGAACACTCACATAAGCATCGTTCGAAGGGAAAAAGCCCTCTTTGTAGGTTATCAAAAGGGCTGTTATGTTCAGCGCAGGGAGCATTGTGACATATTCAAATACTTCCGGTGGAACACCGGTAACCGTATAGGAAAACCCCGACACCTTCGGCCTGTTTCCCATTCTTATTTGGGTTCTTAACAGTCCGGCTCCGTCATAGCTTACCGCTATAGAAATATAGGTTTTTAAGGTATCAGCTACGGTAACCTTTAGTTTGCTGTTTGTATCTCCAAATCCAACATTCGTTATATTGTACTGGTTAGCCGTTATATGCCCCAGTAAGGTTCCGGGATTGAGAAGCTCGCAGTTCCACTGGATATAAAAGTTATGCTCATCGATGAAGCCAGAACCAATGATGGAAGCAGAGTCGGTTGGAAGCCCAACATGTAATTCAACAAAGTCTAACGGATTGAAATTCATGGATACATTTTCAGCTGGGGAAAACCCGGTTTTGTACTGTATTTCATAAGTTCTAATATCAACATCGGTAACAGTCATGGCGACCTTCTCAGATGGGACGGACATTCCAGCCCAGTTCCGGAAAGTCAATATCCATTCGAATGCATTTTGTTTTTCAGCTATAAATCCGATCCTAAAATCGTTTGTCCGGAATAGTGAAATCCCAGTAACACCTTCACCAAACTGGGTTAATGCTCGTTCTACTTCCCATAGATAGGTGAGATTAGACTGCGTACAATAATTGCGATAATAAGCTTTGCCATCAGCTTTTATATATGCCAGGATTAAGCCTTGATCGTTGTGCTGTTCACCGTTTGCAGGAATCCAGCCTCGAATCGCTGCTAGATTTGTTACATTTGATGCCAGCGTCACGGGTTCATCCGTCCAGTATTGCGCTTTTATATCTCCGTTTTGAATGTAGAAAAGCCAAGGGTATTCGTCTGTAACAAAATTGAACTTCAAAGAAACAGGATCTTTTTCCCAGTAACCATTGAATTCGATCGCAACGTCAGAGGCCTCACCGATTGTAAACAAATCCATCCATGGGGTTTCTGGGTCATAAGGCAGATCCTTTTTCTTCAGCTTTGCAATGCCATTATCGATGAAAACCACATAGGCTTCTGCCGGTTTACTTTCGGAATTCAGCCTTTTTAGTGAGGTGTCTAAGGTGTTTAAGCCGGACTTCTCATGAATTGTCTCAACAATAAAAAGGTTCTTTGGATCACGTCCGGCTATTATTTTCATTGATGGCTTTTGTAGCTTTGATTCCAGTGCAGCCTTCAAAGCATCAGGTATTGCTCTCATAGGATAACCTCCTCCATGAGGATCATTTTAAGTTTTCCCTCAAACAGGCTCTTGTCCTTATTTCCATGTGCAAAGCTTATTCGCTTCCACGGGATGGTTTCATCGACGTACACCAGATACTTTTTGCCTGGGAATGTCAGCACCAGCGAAGTTCCTTGGTCTATTAGGTTGTTCAAATTTTCCGCTTGATTAAAAGTCGATACGATGGTGCCTTCAATACTTTTCAGTGGACTGCCAATGATCTGGATATGATAACTGCCGTCTAAAAGCCGGTTTACTTGCCTGTTTGAGGAATATTCAATCGGTGAGAGTTCTTTGAGAATCCTCGACAAGGCTTCACCTGTAGATGTTTCTAGTCGTATCATCAGATCCTCGCCTCCCTCCTGAACTGGTCCATAATAATTTCAACAACGCCAGTGAGCTCGTTTTTTCTGTTAATTCCTCGGACTTCAATGATTCCGGTGTGCTCAACAATGGATTTCGTAGCACTGGATAGACTGGTTGAGTTACCCTTCATGTTGAAGTTTGTATCTACGTTAAAGTCGGTGGGGATAGATGTTTGCATGTCTTTTGTGACCTTATTCATGATCTGGTCAAAGCCGACCCCGATGCCAGCGCCCATATTCTCACCAATTCCTGCAAACACAGTGGAAGGTGAATGAATACCGAGCAGGTCTTTTGCCCCATCAACAATGCCAGAGAAGAAACCGCCGACCTTATCACTGATCCAATTGCCCATGGATTTGATTCCATCCCAAAGACCGGAAACGATGTTCTTACCTATTTCAAAAACCGAACCGACTGCTTTGCTCAAGCCCATCACAATTGCCGAGATGATCTCCGGCAACTTTGCCACAAGCTGAGGTATAGCCTTGATTAAACCGGCTGCAAGCTGAATGGTTAGCTGTATACCCATTGAAATGATGGCAGGCAGGTTGTTGGTGATGAAATTGATGATGCTCGTAATGATTTGAGGTAGTGCAGCAATCAGCTCTGGCAGCGCGTTCAGCAGGCCCTCTGCCAAGCCCTTGATAATTGCGAAGGCTGCCTCGAGAATTTTGTCCATGTTATCGAGTAGCACCTGAACAATAAGGAGAATTGCTTCGACGATAGAAGGAATCAGTTCCGGCAGAGCTTCCGCAATACCCAAAGCCAGAGTGACAATCATCTGAATCGCGGCTTCGATAATGGCAGGCAGATTGTCGATGATGCCTTGCACCAGCGTAAGCACAAGTTGCAGAGCGCCTTCAGTGATAGCGGGCAGAGCCTCAATTAATCCTTGAAGTAGCGTCATCACAATAGAAGAAGCGCACTCAACGATCGTCGGTAAGTTGCTGGCGATTGAGCTTACGATGGCCATGACGATGTCCATCCCAACCTGGATGATCCTCGGGAGATTCTCCATAATCATATCCACAAGGCCGCCCACCGTATTTCCAATAACCTCGCTGATTTTGTCAAAGTCATCGCCAGCTTCAACCAGTCCGGAGGTGAAGTCTCCGAGTAAAGAAACCCCGTCGTCGGCCAGGGTTTGAAGCTGTGGCAGAAGTACGGTCCCCATCACACGCTGTGCGGCTTCCGAACCTTGCTTCAGCCTCTGAACAGAATCATCAAACGCACCGAGTTTTTCGATGCTTTCCTCGCTTAAGACTGCGCCCATCCGCTTTGCTTCCTCGGTAAGTGCGGCGATACCAGCACTGCCTTGAGCAATCAGAGGATTTAGCTCCTGCGCACTCTTGCCAAAAATCTGCATAGCAAGAGCGTCACGTTCAGTCTCGTTTGAAATTTTTCCAAGGGCATCGATGGTTTCCCAATATACCGTCTCGCTATCCCTGAGTTGACCACTTGAGTCTGCCACAGAAATACCAAGCTTCGTATAGGCATCAGCGAACTTTGCCGAGCCATCTCTGGCATTCGACATTGATTTTACCTGCTTGGCCATAGACCCGGTTAAGGTCTCCATCGAAACGTCGACAAGGTCAGCCGCATAGCTGTAGGCTTGCAGACTTTCTACGGACATACCGGTGACGGTGGATTGTGTCAGCATTTCATCTGCATAAGCGGCAGCTTCTACCGTCATGTCGACGAGTGCCTTACCCGCCCCAATGGCAGCGGTGCCGATAGCGGCGAAGGCAACACCCATAGCTGCCCCGACACCCTTGACGACGGAGCCCAGCTTTTCAAATTTTCCTCCAGCGGAATCGGCATCTTTTCCTGTTTTATCAAGCTCATCGCCGAATTGATCCGCTTGTTTTTCAGCTGCGTTAAACTCGTCGGCGACGCTATCCAGGGCTTTTTCATTGCCCTTTAGCTCACGCTCCATACCATTGAGTTCAGCTTGGGCATTATTGAGCTGAACAGCCCAGGCTTGAGTTCGGCGATCGTTCTCACCAAACGAGTCAGAGGCGTTCTGCAGAGCTTTACGCAAGGTTTCAATTTTATCTTTCTGGGCATCGATTTGTTTGTTCAGGACCTCATTTTTGGAGGTGAGGGACTGGACGCTATTTTCGTTTTTGCCGAACTCAGACTCGACCAGTTTCATCTCGGAGCCGAGCACCTTGAACGACTGATTAATGTCAGAGAGGGCTCTTTTGAATTCTTTCTCGCCCTCAACGCCTATTTTTAGGCCGAAGTTATCCGCCATGTTCCCACCACCTCCTTAAATTCCGTTTGGTATGATTTCATCGATGTAATACTCACGGGCTACCTTCGCGAGTCCGTTGAACTGTTTGTAAACCTCCCACTGATCAAGCAAATGTCCGATTGGCATCAGCCAAACTTCCTGCTCAGATCGATGAAGGAGGGAAACGCCATAAAAAATTAGTCGGGCAAACAACTCATCGTCGCTTACCCGACCTGTGCGTTTTTTGAGGGTTCATCCTCACTTTCAACATGGCGCTTTGTTCCTTTGTACATGGCGTCCATGATGGCGTTTTTGTACTCCGCGAGCTCAAAGGGAGAGGTGAGAAGCTCAACGGTATCTTCAGTAAGCAGATCCCGCTTTTTTGAAGGATTCTGCAAGTTGTGGACCAGTACCGATTGATTGGCCAGCAGGGTAATAAGCCAAACAACCTCATCCAGCGCCATCTCAAAGTTCTCCGTTTTCATGAGCTTTTCGCCCAAATTAGAAAGACCGCCATATCTCTTGGCGATCTCCTTGGTGGCTTTGGTCGTTAGGAGCATTTCATATTCCTGGCCACCGATTGATATTCCTGAACTTCTTTCATTATCCATTTGCTATCCCTCCGTTATGGTGTGACGGTGAAAACAGGCTCATAAACCTGCGTGTACCAGCCGGTGATAACGGATGCTGGAACGCCGGTATCGTCCTCATTGACTTCAGATTTCCATGGATGCTTGCCATTACCATCAAGCTTATTTCTTCGCACCACAGTTCCTTCGATGGTCGGGGTGGAAAAGGTGATGCTGTCGCCCTTGGTGGCGAGGTTGGTTGCCGGGATGCCGAATACCACGCGGTAAAGCCAGAAGTATCGATAATTACCGTTTGATTTCTTAGCTCTGAAGCCAACGGCCACAGGGGAACCGCCATCCTCACTACCAGACACGACGACGTTGTTATCGTCAAGCGTTGCTCCAGTTAGGTCCTCAGCAGCCGTCACGCCGATATCATCAATGCTAAGGGAAAGGGTCCCGCTCTTGAATTCCTTCACGATTTCAGCAGGTCCATCATCGGCATACAGAGTTGCTTCAGCAAGCTCTACGGATAAGTCTGCCTTCATCGCTTTTGCAAGTTGGATGGGCGTGCTGTAGGTTTCATTGCCGCTTGAATCCTCTGTGATTTTGGCGTAATACAGTTTATCTAATCCGATAGTCGCCATTTGTTAATCCTCCAATTCGTAGTTTTTCGCCACATCAATGGCGTAATGGAAATAGCCGGTGTCATCCTCGTGTCCGATGTACCGGCGGTCGGTTATTATGAAATCCGCTTCCAGAAGGAGGCGGACAATTTGGTTTTTGAGAGTCGTATAGCTTCCCTTGTCAAACAGGGATATCCGCGCCTCCTGGATTTCATGTCGTGGTTTATTGTCGGTATATAGCTCGAACGTATCAACCATCGGCGTGATCACAGCGTAACGGTCTAGTACAGGCTCTGAAAACACGCCTGTTTCCAGTGGAACAAGTGGTGAGATGATGGTGTTCAGTTCACTGAGAAGGCTCATATTTTCTCAACCTCCTCCTCAAACGTCGCAATCATCGCGTCCACACAGGCCTTTTTACTTGCTGTTTTCGCAGGCTTTAGAAAAGGTTTAGGTGGCTGTCCGTGTTTGCCATATTCCAAAACACCTGCAACCATAGCGTTGCTTTTGCCATCCCTGCGAGGTTCAGAAAAACCGACCTTGACGTTGAAATTTCCGTCCCTGTCTTGTCTGGCAGAGGAGACGCCAAGGGCTGAAACGAGCTCGCCAGTGGATCTGCTATCTTCCTTCGTGCCATTTCCAATAACACTCTGGAGATTACTTTTTACTTTAGCCTCTACAACATCGCCGCCTGCTTTCAGTACGCGGGGAATGATATCATCTGTTTTCTCGCCTAGCCTTGAGAGCTTCATCAGGAAGTCATCCGGTATTTTAAATGTTGCTTTAGCCACTGGGTTTCACCTCCTTGGCAAGAACCTCAATATACATTCCGCGCCCTTTGACATCTTCCACCGAGGTAATTTCAAAACGACCATCTTTGGTCACTAGAACCATCGAAGTTGTGACAGTTACATTCGGGATGCGGCGAAAACGGAAAAGGTCGGAGGCTTCAGAGAACGAGGCCCGATTTGCCCACGTCTCATTGCCATGCCGACCCTCCCGATACGCTTTGACAGAGGCGACTATGTTGTCGACCTCCGTCCTAAAACCCTCCGCATCTTTCGTTGTCACTTTTTCCACGATGTCGATGAAGGTGTTCATCTTTCCATAGCTCATAATCACACCTTCCAATCCCGGTCCAGCCGTAGTAAAAGGTTGGCCGTATTCCACACTTGCTGTCCAGCCTGGACATTGTCCGAAAAAAAGCCGCCCGTGCTGCCATCCCTTGATTCGTAGAAATGGGACGACAGCATGATAATGGCTTGCTCAGTGGTGGGCGGCATCAAGCTGGCTGCATAGGTGTTTTCAGGTAGATGCTGATAGCTCTCTGCATAGCTGACGGCAGCGGTGATGTACAACTGCAAAAGCTCATCATCTGCCGAGTGCTCAAGTATAAGGTTTGCCTTTACTTTTTCAAGCAGTGTCATACCGTCACCATCCTTTCCTTATTCCTAACTGTCTGCCGCCATAAGCCCAGCGGTTTTTAGCTTTGCAAGCAGCGCGTTGAAATCAGAAAGGAGTCCTGCGATATCCTCCGCAGTGCTTGCCGCTTGGTTCTCGGCTATGGACGGTTCCGGCACACGGGGGTACGTTGGAACATAAAGGATTCCATCCGATCCGATTTTTGTTGGCACGGTATCCGTTTCCGTTTTAGCAGCGGCTTTTACCCCGCCGAGAGCCGCTTCAGAAGCGGGTGCAGCGGTGGAGGTAAGCCCCGTTACCGAGGCTCCCTCCAAGATTTCCAGCGTACCGCCGATAACGGTTTTCTCGCCGCCTTGTTCGGTATAGTTCTTTGCGTTATATTCGCTCATGCGTTAACCCTCCTTAAGCGTGCTGCTTTAAGAGCTTGATGCCCTCTGGCAGTACGGTCTTAGCGTCCACACGTTGGAAAGCGTAGAAGCCGGTCTGCAGGTTGGCGATGTGCAGTTCATCTGCACGTCTTACCGTTCTTCCACTGCGGTCGGCAATCCAGTAATTCTGGAAATCGCCGAAAGCGACGGTGTAAGCACCCGCTGCGATAGCCGGCGCATACTGTGAGACATACACGGGGAATCCAAGTAGCCGATCCGGCTGATCAGCCTGCAGTGACGGCTGCCACATATAGACGCCGTTGCCGTCTTTCAGCTTGCGAATTCCAGCGAGAGTGTTGCTGGCCAGGAGGAATACAGCATTTTTCTTGTAGCCTTCCTTCAGAGAATAGGTCAGCTCAATGAGTTCATCCGCTGTAATTGCTCCAGCAGCTGCCGTTGTCACGCCGACTTCGCCGCCGCTAGCGGTGAAGATGCCCGTGGGTTGAGTAGTGCCTACGCCGACACAGAAAGCTTGCTCCTCCTTTGCCGCAAAAGCGCGGGCAAAATTGTCGATGAGGTAGGGTTCAAGCTCGAACATAGAATCCTGAAGCAATTCCTCCGAAACCAGCGCCGCTGCGCGGAGGGTGTATGCGTCGAGGGAAAGCTGGTTGAAGGTAGGTGTGCTGGGCGTAAACACGCCAGACTCCGCCACCCAGTCAGCCGATACGTCGGTGAGTGCGATGTTAATCCTGTGAGGTGCCGCCGTGGTTATAACTTTTGCAATAGAACGAATGACGTTCTCACGCTCAAGCGCACGAACAAGATTTCTGTCAAACTCAATTGGAACAAGGTAACCGCCGTTGGAGGGAGTGCCTTCCTCCATGACGTTGTGAACTGGGCGTTTGCCGCGCACGAGGTTTAGAAAGTCCTCGCGGTATTCGGCGGTCGCTCTGAAGTGGACCGGCTTATTATCCTGTGTAACGGGTTTTGCTGTAATAGGAGAACTGGTCGGCTGCGCCATCGCAACATCTCTTGCTACACGGTCTTCCTCAATGGAAATCTGATGGGCCATCGAGTCCACATCCGCGAGCATTTTGTCATAGGTTGCGTTGTCTTCAGGAGAAAGGACACCTTCCTTAGCCCTCGTGTCGAGAAAAGCCTTCGCTGCGTCCCATGCTTTTGCGCGTCTTTCGCGCATTTCAAGTACCTTTTTCATAACTAATTCCTCCATTAAATGTATTTGCGGGCCTGCAGTTTCTGCATAGCCGCTTCGATGGACACGCCAGTCGGCGCATCCTGCTTCTTTTCTTCCGCTATCGCAGCGGGTTTGGAGATGAGCTTGTTCATGAGCGAATTGGTGACCGCCCTACGGCTAAACGCAAAAACCACATCTTCGGTTTGACCGCGCTTAGCATCCTCCAAGATGCCATCCGCGAAGCCCAGCTCGATTGCCTTGTTTGCGTTCATCCACGTTTCACCGTCCATGAGATGCGAGATTTTCGCCCTCGACTGGCCGGTCTTGATTTCATAGGCGTTGATGATGGATTCTTTCACTTCGTCTAGCATGGCGATGGCTTTCTGCATTTCCTCGGTGTCGCCAATAGCGACGGACATCGGATTGTGGATCATGAGCAGGGCTGTTGGCGACATGAGCACCTCGGTTCCCGCCATAGCGATGACCGATGCCGCGCTTGCCGCCAGACCGTCAATTTTTACGGTGACATTGCCGGGATAATCCATGAGCATGGCGTAGATTTGTGAAGCCGCCACACAGTCCCCTCCAGGCGAGTTGATCCACATGACGATATCGCCGCTGCCGGAAAGCAGCTCATCCTTGAACATTCGTGGCGTGATCTCATCGCCCCACCAGCTTTCGTCCGCAATGGTACCGTCGAGGTATAGGGTGCGGACACCCAGTGCCTCGTCATTTCCCCAGTTCCAGAAGTGCTTGTCACGCACCCTGCCGAGGGACTTGTTTGGACTTGCTGCTCTTTTTGTTTGGTCCATCTGAGGTTTCCTCCGTTTCTGTTGTATTTGTATTTGCAAACGCACCTGCGTCCTGCAATTTGGTCATTGCTCCATTAATGAGGTAAAGATCGCCTCCAAGTTCCACCGGTATTCGGTCGAGGTTCTCAAGCTGCCGGATATCGTTTGCGCTCATCCAACCGTTCTGCCGCGCCGTAGCATAGCCCGTCATACGACTGGCGTAATCTCCGCGAAGCAGTCCGTCCACATTGAATTTTGTAAACACATCGTGTTTTTCGCTTTCAAGCAACAGCGACTTGTTCATGGCCTGTTCCCAACGGATAACCCAGGGGTCCAGTGTGTATTTCACGAACTCCAGCGACTGCTGCTCAATATTAGAAAAGCTCGACTTCTCAAGATCCGCCAACATGTGAGGTGGGACCCTAAAAATTCGAGCTATCTCGTTGATCTGAAATTTCCGTGTTTCAAGAAACTGCGCCTGTTCAGGTGATATGGCGATCGGCGTATACTTGAGCCCTTCCTCCAACACCGCTATCTTGTTGCTGTTAGCGCTGCCGCCAAACGTGGACTGCCAGCTTTGCCGAATGCGCTCCGGGTCTTTTATCGTGCCGGGGTGCTCGAGGACGCCGCTTGGTGCAGCGCCGTTGGCAAAGAATTTTGCTCCGTATTCCTCGGCGGCAATGGCAAGCCCTACGGCATTTTTGGCCATCGTGATTGGTGAGTACCCCACAAGACCGTCGAAGCCCAGACCGAGGATGTGGAGCACATCGCTGGGTGCGAGAATCACATCGCTTTGTTTGTTTTTGCCAACTACCGGTGCATCGTCAATGCTTCTGCGGTATCGGTAATACAGCCGTCCCTGCGAATCTCTATCCACGTTCATACGATCGGGCATAAGCGGATACAGCGCCACGACCTCACCTCGGGCGTTTCGAATAATTTGAGCGTAGGCATTACCCGTCAGCAGCAGGTGGTTCATCATGGTTTCTCGGAACACAAACGAGGTCATCTCCGGGTTTGGTTCGTCGTGCAGCACCCGCCACAGCGGATGATCAAGATATTTTTCCTTACTTCCGTCGCTGCCGTATTGATACACGAACAGCGGCAGGCCCGCTATGGCTTCCGATAAGATACGGATACATGAATAAACCGCCGTCATCTGCATAGCCGTCTTTTCATTAACGACCTTGCCTGATGACGAGCTTCCCCATAAAAAGCTGTTCCCGCCACCTAAGTTTTTAGGCTTGTCGCGGGCTTTAAATATTCCCTGAAAGATGTTCATAGGCAATTACCTCCAATCAAAAAACGAGCAGTCCACGTGTGTCATACACGCTTTCGCCCGAATCGTTACCGCACCGAATTGCACGGTCAAGCGCCATAATCGTCGCAACCGCCCCGTCGATCTTTTCTGTGGACTTTTCCTTGTCGGCTTTGATGTTTCCGGCAGGATCGGTTCGAATAAAAATGTTATCCATCATCCATCTGAGTACCGGATGACCGCCATGCGCTATCCTTCCTTCAAGCGTGAGTTTCATAAGTTCTTTTGTCGGAGGACTCATGTCCTTGAATCCCTGCCCAAACGGGATGACCGAAAAGCCGAGATTTTCTAAATTCTGTGTCATCTGGACCGCGCCCCAGCGATCGAAGGCAATCTCGCGGATGTTGTACTTCGTGCCTAGCTGTTCAATGAACGCTTCAATGAAGCCGTAATGAACCACATTCCCCTCGGTAGTTAACAAAAACCCTTGTTTCTGCCAGACGTCATAATTCACATGATCGCGCCGGACACGGAGGTCAATGTTCTCCTCTGGTATCCAGAAGAATGGGAGCACACTATATTTGTCCGCTTCATCAAGTGGCGGAAAAACAAGCACGAATGCTGTTATATCCGTACTGCTAGAGAGGTCGAGGCCGCCGTAGCACACTCTGCCCTTCAATGAGTCCTCATCGACAGGGAATGCGCATGAATCCCACTTATCCATCGGCATCCACCTTACGGACTGCTTCACCCACTGATTCAGTCTGAGCTGCCGGAAAGAGTTCTCTTCACCCGGATTCTGTTTTGCTGATTCACATGCTGCCTTTACCTTATCGATGCCCACGGTTATCCCAAGAGATGGATTAGCTTTCTCCCATACTTTAGGATCTGTCCAGTCATCTTCCTCATCCGCGCCATATATGACCGGATAAAAAGTATTGTCGATCTTTCTGCCGTCTATAATATCCAGGGCTTTTTGGTGTACTTCCCAGCAGATGCTGTTTTGGTTATCCCCAGCAGTGGTGATCAGAAAATACAGTGGCTGCATCCTGGCATCGCCGCTGCCCTTGGTCATGACATCAAAAAGTTTTCGATTGGGCTGGGTGTGCAGTTCATCAAACACAACGCCGTGGGTATTGAAACCGTGCTTGTTTCCCACATCAGCAGACAAGACCTGGTAGATGCTGCCGGTTGGCTGAAATATGAGCCGTTTTTGTGAATCAAGGATTTTCACCCGCTTGGATAAAGCTGGGCACATACGAACCATATCTGCCGCCACGTTAAAAACAATCGAGGCCTGATTGCGGTCGGCCGCGCAGCCGTACACCTCAGCGCGTTCTTCATTGTCGCCACAGGTCAGCAGCAAGGCGACAGCGGCGGCGAGTTCTGATTTTCCCATCTTCTTAGGTATCTCTACATACGCGGTGTTAAACTGCCGATAGCCATTGGGTTTTAGGGTGCCGAACACATCTCGGATAATCTGTTCCTGCCAATCAATCAGCTCGAATGGTTTTCCCGCCCAAGTTCCTTTGGTATGAGAAAGCGCCTCGATGAATGCGACTGCATAATCGGCCATCTCTTTGCTGTAGTAAGCGTCCTTCGCTTTGAATGCAGTTGGTTTGTATTTTTTGAGTTTTCGGATATGCAGTCACCTCCTTCAAAAAGGCATAAAAAATAGACCACAAGGGGTCTTTCTTAACGAGGAACAGAGCCGCAAGGCTCCATCCCGGGATTTAGTTTAAATCGGGTTAGTTGTGTTCTTTCATCAGGATGGCAAGAGCAATCTTTGCATCGGAATCGAGCGGTTCTATATCCCAACCTCTGTCGTAATTTGCGATGATCTCACCATCGCGTTTCAGCATGAGTTTGGAAATGCGACCCTCCTCGATGCCGTACTGCGATCCTTCTTCAAAACACTTCACCCAGTAGTGAATGATGCTGCTTCCAGCTTTGATGCTTCCTTCTTTCCACATGGCAATGCTCTCCCTTCGTTTTGTATGTGTATGTTACGTCTCGCCGGTCAGGATGAAATGGGCATATTCCTTACGATTCTCTTCGAGGTACACTACCAGCTCATAAAAGCCCATGTCGTTTGCGATACGCTGCACTGCCGCCACATCAAACATATTCGTTATGCCGGTTTCGCGAATAGCCAGGATCTGCTTACGCACTTTATCTGTCATCGTCGCACCTCCGGCAAAGGTCCTCGCCATAGACCACGTTTAGTCCGCTGCCACTGTCCCAGTTAACCAGGATGCTTGCGGTGTCATCCACTCCAGTTACAGTGCCCTTGGTCCCGATGGGTGGAGCCTGCTCGTCGTTCATGCGAAGAAGCTCCACGCGGCAACCAGTCGGATACTGGCGGCGGATACGCTCGACGATTTCTTTACTCGGAAATCTCATCATTAGCCGCCTCCTCTCCATATAGCAAGTCTTTTTCCGCTTCCGCTACTTCGAGGTCGTCGGTGGCGGCGTTCAGGTCCTCTGCGCTGAAGCCTTTCTTGGCTCCCGAGCGAAATGCTGCACTGCCGGCTAGGTTCCGTAGAAGTGTCCGGCGCGTTTCCTTGAACTCCTCGCCTATGAAGCCGAGTCGTAGGAGGAAGCAGCGGAAAGCGTACTTCTCATTGTCTGCTTCCTTTTCCTTGGCGGTCACGCGCTTCTGGCTCTTGGCTGCAGCAAGCATTTTTCCAATAAAGTGAGCAGCCGCGTCGATGACCTCTGGCTCTGGAATGCGGTCGAACCAAGGGAAGCGAATGCGCTCGTCGGTGAGCTCGATTTCCAAGTTGTCCGCACCAAGTGCTTTTTTGATGAGTGTTGCTTTGCTGTCTATCATCCTGTGTAGGTTGTCAATCGCGGCTTCAGTGGTGTCCTTCAGCGGGAGCTCAATGCAAAGCCCGTTTGCGACTTCCTCTATCTCCGCTTCAAAGCCTATTTCGCAAAGGCGCTCAATAAGTTGTTCGACCTTGCTGCTGTTAGTGTGATCGTCGAAGGAAAGGATGCCAGCCTTGCTGATGGTGAAATTATCCACCTGATAAGCACAAGATGGAACGCCGAGGTACTTGGCATCACTTTCGAGAATTCCTGCAATGGCCTGTACTAATCGCTTGCGGTCGGGTCCGGTTACGTTGTAGTTGATTTCCATTTTCAAAACCTCCTGTTGTTTTGGTATGTACATATATCACTCTAAAGGCACCTTATAGCAAGTCAATTTCGAGAAATATATGTGCCAAATCACGCCGGAGGATGCGGTCCTTTATAATCCATCATGAGGTTTGTGGCCGGTCAGATCTGCGTCAAGAATGGCTAACCTCACTGGCAGTCAACTCCGCATAGGAGTAGATCAAACCATCGCGCTGCACAGAAATCTTGTCTCTAGATCCGACCTGTTCGATGTACCGCTTGACGATAACATCGCAGAACTTCTCATCGAGCTCAATGGTATAACAGGAGCGGTCAGACTGTTCGCAGGCGATGAGCGTCGAACCACTGCCACCAAATGGATCGAGCACCAGCGTGTTACTCATGCTGCTGTTCATAATCGGGTATGCCAAGAGCGGAACCGGCTTCATGGTCGGGTGATCGCCGTTTTTCTTAGGCTTGTCGAACTCCCAGATGGTGGTCTCCTTGCGACCGGTATACCACTGATGCTTTCCGGTTTTCTTCCAGCCGAAGAGCACTGGCTCGTGCTGCCACTGGTAGGGAGAGCGCCCCAGCACCAGTGACTGCTTCTTCCAAATGCAGCAGCCGGATAAATAGAAACCGGCATCCACAAAGGCTCTCCGGAAATTAAGCCCTTCGGTGTCGGCGTGGAAAACATAGATGCTTGCATCATTCGCCATGACGGACGCGGTGTTTGTAAAAGCATCGAACAGAAAGTGGTAGAAGGCATCATTTCCCATATTGTCGTTCTTGATTTTTCCGGCACTGCCTTCGTAGTTGACGTTGTAAGGCGGGTCGGTGATCACGAGGTTTGCTTTAGCTCCGGCCATCAGCAAGTCAAAAGTCTCCGCCTTGGTACTGTCGCCGCAGACCAGCCGGTGCCGACCGAGCGTCCATAGGTCACCGAGCTTGGTGATCAGTGGCTCCTTTAGCGCTGCTTCCACATCAAAATCATCATCCTGGATGCCGTCTTTGATACTGTCCTTGAACAGATCATCCAGTTCAGCGGGGTCAAAGCCTGTAAGCGACACGTCGAAGTCCGCTCCCTGTAAATCAGCGATCAGCAGAGCCAGCTTTTCTTTATCCCATTCGCCGGAAATCTTGTTCAGCGCGATGTTGAGAGCCTTTTCCTTCTCGACATCCATCTCGACCACCACGCACTCGACTTCGGTGATACCCATGTCGATGAGCACCTTCAAACGCTGGTGCCCACCTACAACATAGCCGGTCACCTTATTCCAGATGACCGGCTCGACATATCCAAACTGTTCAATTGAGCGCTTCAGCTTATCGTATTCCGGATCGCCAGGCTTCAGGTCCTTGCGGGGATTATAATCCGCAGGTAGAAGCTCGGCGGTATTCTTTTTCTCAATCAACATATTTCTTTACCGCCTCCCGTAGTTCTTTATACCGGTCCAGCCATTCCCAGCGAGAGAGCGTTCCGCTGAAATGTCCGTAAGTTGCTGTATCAGCATAGATGGCGTCACGCAAACTCAGCGTTTCAATGATTGCTGCTGGACGCAGGTTAAACACATCAAGTACCGCCTTTCTGAGTACGTCATCCGGGACAGTCCCGGTGCTGAAGGTGTCAATCTCAACCGCAACGGGGTCAGCCTTGCCAATGGCATAGGAGATGGCCACCTGACATTGTTTGGCATAATCACACCAGACGATGTTCTTTGCGATGGCTCTTGCCATGTAGGCACCGGAGCGGTCAACTTTCGTCGGATCTTTACCGGAGAATGCGCCGCCGCCATGAGCAGCAAGGCCGCCATAGCTATCGACCATAATCTTTCGACCGGTCAAACCGGTGTCGGCAGCAGGCCCACCCTCGACAAAACGACCAGAAGGATTGACGAGTATTTCGGTGTCCTCATCAAATGGAAATTTCTCAAACACAGGCCACAGCACTTGGGAGATGATCTCGCTACGGAGAACCTCCAAATCCTTGTCAGCACGGTGCTGTACGGATACAATAATCGTTTTAATGCGCTTGGGCTTGTCATCCTCATACTCAACTGTGACCTGTGCTTTTCCATCCGGACCGATACCTTTAATGACGCCATTTTTCATAGTGCTATCCAGCTTCCGGCAAATGCCATGAGCGAATACGAGAGGAAGCGGAAGTTTTTCTACCGTCTCATCTGTGGCATAGCCATAAACAGTTCCTTGGTCGCCAGCGCCGAGCATGGAATACCAAGAGGTATCTCCCGCGAGGGATTCCAGCGCTTGATCCACACCACCAGCGATATCCTTGCTTTGCTGGTGGAGGAATACAAACACGATGAATTTCCATGGGTTGTAGCCGACCTCCTCAAGAACTCTACGGACCACCCAGCGGATGTCTACTTTTTTCGAGCAGGTGATTTCGCCCGCTACGATGATTTTGCCTTTTGTCGCCATGACCTCGCAGGCCACGCGGGAAGCTTTATCTTTGCGAAGACACGCATCAAGAATGCTGTCTGCAATCAGGTCGCAGAGTTTATCTGGGTGACCCTTGCAGACACTTTCGGAAGTTTTGTATTTTACCATATCATTTTCCTTTCCGGGCGGTTAAGAGCCGCTCCATAACATCGTCTTGCGGATTCACACCGCTGTACTCTCCGGTACAGTTTTCCTTTACGATCTGAAAAATCTCCATCCACAGGCGGTTTGTTTGGTTCATGTAGTTCTGACCCATCGCCACATAGGGGCTTTGAATCGCATTACCCGTGGTCGGGTGCTTTGCCAGAAAGCCGTACTCGGTGACAGCTTCCTCGCACTGAATCCATCGGGCTACACTCATGGCGTATCGCTCTAAAAGTTGTGGCGACACAAGCACCGCACAGCCACGTTCGTTCAGCCATGTCCATGTGGATTTATAGATTTCGCTTGCGACGAGTGCCTTACCGTCCTTCTGGACCGCTTCGAGCATCTTTGCTGGTTCCGGCATCACTTGACCGTTAAGGTCTGCCGTATCGGTAAACTCCATCACGGTCAGTTTTCTGCCGCCGGGATTACCTTCGGCAATTTTGTCGGCTAATGGCTTCTTTTTCGCGCCCGCGCCGACACGAGCGCCGCCACGATTGGTACCGTCTTTTGCCAATCATCACACCTCCTTTTCGGATGGGGCCTATACCCCCGTTTGAATATGCGTTTTTTAACACGAAGCCCCACGCCGCTGTCCAGTTTGAAAAGTTTTAGAGATTTGATCACCCCCACCACAAGATGTCTTAATATTTTGTTATATTACTTATGCGTGATATAATCTAAATGTTATTTTAATCATTTCTTCTTTATATAGGAGACAAACCACATGAGCAATGAATTTCAGGAATTTATAGGAAAAAAAGTTATTATCGATTTAGAGAAACTGAGTGAAGAAGAAATTGAATTTGATTGGTCTTATGAATATAGCAGTAATGGTGACCAAACGCTGGAAGGTAGTGGTCATATTAATCTAGATTATCGTCCGTATAATTCAGTTAATGATGATGAGCAGGATGACGAGGATGAGAATGAAGAATTCGATGAATCTGATAATTGGGATATTCAAACAGGAATTGATTTTCAGACAGATAACAATGGGTGCATTACTTCGATTGTGATAACAGCTAAGGTTTCTTGTTTTGGCGATTCTGGGCTTGGTGACTGTGATCCTGACGATCATTGGACTTCAAAAGATTATGAGTTAGCTAAAGTGTTTTTATATGAAATTACTCAATAATAAAATAGCATTGTGAAAAAGGTTTGGTCATGTTTGATGGCAAAACCTTTTTTTAATGGTTGCACCACCGGTCACCGCTTTCAGCAGTAATTCGGGAGTGACAGGATTTACATAGAGCCATCAGATTATTCTTTTCGTTGCTGCCACCCTTCGAGAGCGGGAGGATGTGGTGGACCTCCTCGGCGGGCGTCAGCTTGCCTTGCTTCTCGCACTCCTCACAAAGCGGATGAGCTTTGACGTAGCGATCACGGATTCGTTTCCAAGCCCTGCCATATCGTTTGTTGGACGCAGGGTCGCGTTCGTGCTGGTTGTATTGTTTGTCCATGACCTTCTGGTGCTCGGCACAGTATTGCTCGCGCACGGCGAGCCGACCGCAACCGGGGTAGGCGCAGGGACGCTTGGGTTTGTAAGGCATTGGTTCACCTCGCTTTCTGGGCATACAAAAAGCCACCGCAGGATTTCTCCCGAGGTGGCCTATGCCTATACTTTCTATACTACCAGTGTACTATGTTTGGCTATAACATCAACTCTCTTTTACTCTCCACTTTCGTTGACTACGACTTTAGTCAAAGCCCAGTCACGCATTCGGTAAGTATGCTGGATGCTGTAGCCCATCTTGGCAGCAACTTCCTCCCATGTGCATCCGCAAAGGAAACGAAGTTCAAGTAGCGTCTGGTATTCCTTATTGTCCACGGCTTTGATGCTGGCAACAATCTGTCGTTTGATGTCTACCAGCCGGTGAATGTCACGATCAATTTCTGCCTGAAGATCTACTATCTTAACCACAGCATCCGCCATAGAAGATATGCTGTGGTTAGGATTGCGAGGCATGTCGTTGATGGTAGAGGTGCATTTAGTGGCCAGCTCACTTAAGGAAGCAATCTGCTCTAATTTGCTATCAATGCGAAGGTCCAGCCGGTAGGCTTGGCTCAGAAAATCCAGAGCTTTCATGTTAGCCCACCTCCATATTCCGAACTTGACGCAGCAGAGTATTGCCATCCAAGTTGGAAAGCAATTCAAACCACCCAGAATGGAAGAAGCGTTCAACATCATCGCGCTCACCTTCGTACTTAATAATATTTTCCCTCAAGATGCGCTTCCGCTTATCCTTCATGGCCTCCTCAGTATCAAGGTCTGGTGTGTGCGGGTGCCGCTTTAGGAAGTGAATTGCTTCCCGATAGTCCTTGACTGCTTGGACAATAACTGCATTTGCTAAACTTTCATAGGGTTCCATAATCGTACCTCCGATAAATTTGGATTTCTCTCGGATTGGCACGGATTGTCTTTAGTTGACTCTCATTTGCAGATCAGCTTTGACAGCATCGATTAGCGCCGACTGGCTTTTATCCTTTATGGAAAGAGCCCGTAAAACTCGCTCATCAATCGTGCCTTTGGTAACGATGTGCTGCACCACGACCGTTTCAGCTGTTTGGCCTTGTCTCCAAAGCCTCGCATTTGTTTGTTGATATAACTCTAATGACCAGGTAAGACCGAACCACACAATACAAGAGCCACCGGCCTGAAGATTTAAGCCATGTCCTGCAGATGCGGGATGAATTAAACCAACCGGTATTTCCTTGTTGTTCCACCTTCGAATACTTTCAGCAGTATCAAGTTTTGAAAATGAGACCTTTATGCTTTGAAGCTTTTCTACGATTCTTTCGTAGTCGTGCTTATACCAATAGGCCACGAGTATTGGTTTTCCGGCGGCTGCCTCAATAATATCCTCTAAGGCATCCAGCTTCTGTTTATGAATGACCTCTGTTCCACCACTGTCGATATAAATGGCGCCGTTGGCCATCTGGCAAAGCTTGTTGGAAAGCGCCGCAGCATTTGCCGCTGTTACCTCACCACCAGGCAGCTCCAGGACGAGGTCTCTTGCTAATTCGTCGTAGCGCTTTGCCTCTTTTTCAGAAAGCATGACCGTATGTTCACTGCTGATCAGCTCAGGCATCTTCAGGTAATCCGTCGACTTCATAGAAATCGTAATGTCGGATATTTTCTGGTATATGCTTAGCTCCGCTCCGGGAAGTGGCTTGTAGCTGAAAATAATCTGGCCATTTCTCTTATCCGGCATAAAGTAGTTACTGCGAAATGCAGTTATGAATCTTCCAAGCCTAGCGCCCATGTCTAGCATCTTAAACTCAGCCCATAGATCCATTAAGCCGTTGCTGCTTGGTGTTCCTGTCATGCCAATCATGCGTTTTATTTTTGGACGCACCTTCATCAGTGACTTAAAGCGCTTAGCCTGATGATTTTTGAAGGAAGAAAGCTCGTCGATAATGACCATGTCAAAATCAAACGGAATCCCGCTTTCCTCAATGAGCCAGCAAAGATTCTCACGGTTAATGACATAGATGTCTGCAGCAGCCTTTAACGCCTTAATCCGTTCAGCAGTGCTTCCTACTGCAACAGATACAATCAGGTCGGATAGATGATCCCATTTTTCAATTTCGGCAGGCCAGGTATCTCTTGCCACTCGAAGTGGTGCTACCACCAATACCTTATGTGCTTCGAAATAATCAAACAGTAGGTCATTGATTGCAGTAAGGGCAATGATTGTTTTTCCTATTTCAGCCCAAGCCCATATCAAGTAAAATTGCTGACATGGGCTTGGATTCTATGAAATCAATTGCGTACTGCTGATACGCATGTGGTGTATATTTCATTTTTGCATCACCTCCTCTTCTTCGATTCTTTTTAATTCGTTAATAAACCAATTGAACTCCGCATGAAATTTCGCGTGCTCCGATTGCGATTTATAAACGCGGATATTGTTGATACTGTTATTTCTCTTGTTGCCGTCAATGTGGTGGACAACCTCACCGGGGATGAGTGGTCTTCCCAGAAAATCTTCTGCAACAACACGATGCTCGTGTCTTCCATAATTTTTTGCATACGTTCTTCCTTCGCCTGAATTCAGGTGAGCCTTTCTGATCTTCTCTCTAGTAGAATCTGTCATCCTTGTTGGATTCAATTGAAGATTCAAGTCATGCATGTTTTGGGAAATATTGGTGTAATCTTTCAAATCCATATAGTGATCCGGATTCTTTTCCTTGCTACTGAATTCCGCTAAGCACTTTCTGCTGCAAAAATTGTGTGGCTTGATGCTACTGCCATACCTGATGATGGGCTTGCTGCACCAATCACATTTCAATCGCATCTAAAATCCCTCCAATCTGACTCGCGTCGTCTAATATGAAAACTGAAAATCCCAATCCTTTAAGCAGCTTGTGCCTTGCCATCTGTAATGGGCGTGGGTACCTGCCCGGAGCTTTGACCTCAACAAAGGCCATCCTTCCTGCAGGCATCAGAACGATTCGATCCGGCATACCATCAAATCCTGGGGATACAAACTTCAACGCCAGCCCACCGCGCTTTTTTGCTTCCAAAGTTAACTTCTTTTCAATCTCTTTTTCTCTCATCGCTCTATCTCCATCAAAATTTGGTGGTGGTCATTATACTCATTCCATAAAACCCCCTATAGGCTATTTTTTACTTAAAAACCTCTCTATAGGGACTTTTTGTATATGAGTATAATGAGGGTCACCAGTGACAGTCTGTTATGGTTGATTCAAAAAATCTTCATCTTTTACACGCACTCCATAGATGAAGGAACCCTTATTAATCTTCTTGCGCGTAAAGCCTGCAAGTTCAACGGCTGTATAAAAATCGGTCGTGCTTCTCGTATACTCACCATTTCGTGCACAGTAATTACGATATTCTTGATAAAAGGCACCGGACTTCTGCGAATAGTCCGAACCGATTTCACAGCAATCCTCAAGGAAATTTGCCATCCAGTCATTGTTCTCTCTATAACTATCAATCGCCTTACGAACACATTCAGGCGGTGATAAATGAAAGTTCTTGCGTATTGCCTTCATGGCACCTTCAACAATCCAGCTAAGGATATAGGGACCCGCCTCATGGAAGAGGTGGTCAGAATAATTCTTCATATCACTGCTACCTTCGATCTTTGCATCGAATGGAATGACAATCAGACGACGCCACGTTCCTGCATCATTGGCGCCTACACGGGGTAAATGGTTTGTATAAAGCACAAGCGTATGCGAAGGGGTGAACCTGAATGGGTCTTTGTACTTTTTTTCAGCTGTAATCTCGTCTGTAGAACAAAGCTGTTTAATGATGGATGTATTAAGACGCATGCCCTCCTCAAGCTCTGCCGCGATGATGAGACGCTTGCCCTTAAGCTCTGCCATTTCAGGCTTCACGTTTCTACGACAGCCTACCGTTAAAGTGTCTGCAGACAAGGAACCGGAATAAGTACCAAGCACCCTGGATATGGTATTCCAGAAGGTGGATTTACCATTACGCCCTTCCCCATAAGCAATGATGATCGCTTCCAGGTAAACCTTACCGATGGCAGCAAGGCCAACAATCTGCTGGACATATTCGATAAGCTCAGCATCATTACAAAAGAAAGTGCGAAGAGCTTGTTGCCAGATATCCTTGCCCTCTTCACCGGGCTTACTATTGGTCTGCTTCGTAATGAAGTCGGCGGCTTCTGGAAGCCTACTTTCACCCGTTTTTAGATCAATCGTTGCACCGGGTGTATTCAGTAAAAACTCATCTTTATCTAACTCTGAAACGCTGTGCTGTAGCATCGGTTTCGCCGCCTGAAGAGCTGCCATTACATATTTCATATCGCGACGCTTCAGCACAAACTTCTTATAAATAGTCGCAGCGGTATACATACCATAAGCTGCTTGCTGTTCTTCGTTCAAATCGCCTAGGCCCTTGCCGGTAATGACAGCTGCTTTTTCTAGGCCGGCCTTAATACAGGATTCAAGTGTCAATGCCACTTGTGATTCAGCGTCAGCAAGCTGTTCATCAAGGAACTCCTCCATAGCACCGACGGCTTTCTGCTTCGACTCCACCCATTTTTCACCGTCATACCTTAAATAGTCAGTGGCTTCAGTGAAGCAAAGCTCTGCATCATATTCGCGAGCAAGCACTTTGGCCTGCCCAATATCGGAGTAGTCTGCAGGTTTTAAAGAAGCAAAATCTTTGTTAAAATCCTCCGGTGCTACATAGCCTTCTTGATTTTGAACTTTTCTAGCAAACTTCACCGCGCTATTCCATATGGTAGTCAGTTCATCCTCCTCGATGGATGTCTCGCACTTTTCTGCTTCCTTTAAGAAAAGGTCATGCGCTATATCTCCAATACCATAGCGTTTCAAAACTCTGCCTGCGTAATGCGACAGGGTTTTATTACGTCTGCCTGCTGGGATAACGGAGCTGTTTGTCACCGCTTCGTCAAAATCCTCGTCGACGTCTTCAAGAACATCAAGGACCGAGAGCCAGCCTTCATGCCAGATCACTTCGCCGGCATCAGCACCATAGATAAACCGTGCCGCATCCAGCGCGTTATCATCGAAGAACGGAAACTGAACATGGATTGCCTTCTTTAAATTGGCATACATGTCCGCATTCGCTACGACGTCAATTGAAAAATAGACATGAAACTTGGGCCTCGCTGTTTTACCGTCCTTAGAGATCATGTTGTTCCGGCTGGGCGCAATCGCATAAGAAACGTCCGGCATGAGCTCTTCCAAAACCTCTGGCGTTATCCACTCATCCGGATTTTCAGTGTGATCATTATCGCAGTCCATAACGATGACATCAGATTTTAAGAAATTATCTGCACTGCGATAGTTGTTCTTGTACTCCGCGCAAACATGGTCGAGCTTTGCAGCTTCTTTTAATTCTTCAGCCGAGGTGACAACGTTCTTATTTGGATAGAGGCAATTTTTCTGATTTCCAACACAGTTTGCAGTACAAATTGTTAGTTGCATGTTTCTACCTCCTCCATTTCCTCGGTAAAATAACGAATAGTCATATGGCGCTTCTTCGCTTTATCAATCTCCATCTGCATACCCTTCGTGATGTTTTCACCAAACACCCACAACTCATTGCATTTACCTAAGAAGACTATATCCATGAAAAGTGCAAGCTCACGTTCCGCAGGATCATCATCTGAAAGATATAAAGGAAAAAGTAGGTGCGGGGCAAAGGCAATAGCATTCCTTTCGATAACAGCGAAGCGACTATAAAGTTTGGCCCTTTCAGTATTTCTCTCTACATCACCCGCATACGGCGAGCAGATATACACGAGCGGTTTGAAGGTCTTGTCTTCTTTTTTAATGTTGGTCAGTGCCTGGTATGCGGTAGGATCGGAATAACCTTCACTGTTCTTCTTGTCCACTCCGCCGGTGCCGTATTTCATTTGTTCGTTCATAAGCGAACCTCCTTATAAAGATTCGAGCGGCATAAAAGTCCCTCTAACATTCCCAGGACAAAAACCGCCGCTTTGAACGAACTTTTTTGATAGTTATTTTTTCCTTCTTATATAAGCGACAGCAGACCTGAAAAATCTGCTGTCTTTTTTTCGTTCATTTCCGTTTCAAGTGTCCTGAGACTAGTGAAGGACATGAAAAATGTGTGGCCCGAAAAAATACAAAAGATTATTCGTTCAAACCACACAAAACTGTCCTGGGACTATTAGAGAGGGAATAACGCCTCTCGGGAAGGGAGGTAACAACATGCAGACACAGACCCCTGCAGAGGCTTCGAAAGACCAGCAGCTTGATGAAGAACTTGCTGACACTCTCACAGCCATCAGCGTTGTATCCAAGAGACTGGCCCAGAAAATCAAGGCCTTGTCTGCAAAGGAACAAGAAAAAAAGGAAGGAGGTACTCCAAATGAGCAAGATGAGTGAACTGAGTCAGGTTCTGTCTGAACTAAAGGACTGCGGACAAACCCTCATGAACATTGCGGACTCGCTTACTGAGCTTTTCTCTAGCACATCGGCCGTGCACGAAGCACCCGCTCCACCGACAGAGGAACCGAAGCCAGCGTATTCGTTTGTGGAGGTTCGGAAGAAGTTTGCAGAAATGTCTAGAGCCGGACACACAGACGCGCTTAAGGATCTGTTGAAAAAACATGGTGCAGACAAGCTCTCCAGCGTAGACCCGTCACAGTATGCCGCATTGCTTGCGGATGCGGAGGCAATTAAATGATTGTAAAACATGCACTGCTTTCAGCTTCATCCGCACACAAGTGGATTGCGTGTCCACCATCGGCTCTGCTTAGTAAGAAGTTCGAAGATTCTTCCAGCAGCTTCGCGCAGGAAGGCACCGATGCCCATACCCTTGCACAGTACAAGCTTGAAAAATTGCTAGGGCTTCCTACAAAGGACCCGACTGAATCACTAAGCTTCTACGATGAGGAAATGAACGATCACGCGGAAAATTATGCGGCCTTTGTACTAGAACAAGTTGAGAAAGCAAAAGAGACCTGCGTCGATCCTCAGGTACTTATTGAACAGAAGCTCGATTTCTCAAGCTATGTCCCAGAAGGGTTTGGTCATGTGGACTGCCTGATTATCGCAGATGGCACACTTACCGTAATTGACTATAAATACGGACTTGGGATCAAGGTTTCATCAGAAAGAAATCCGCAGATGTTTTGTTATGCGCTTGGCGGCTTGACACTGTTCGATGGGATCTACGACATCGACAATGTGCGCCTGATCATCTATCAGCCGCGTAGAGAAAACATTAGCGAGTACAGCATCTCAAAGAGTGAACTCATCCAGTGGGCTGAGGACGTCTTGTCTCCTACTGCTGAGCTTGCCAGCAAGGGCGAGGGCGAATACAAAGCAGGCGAGCATTGTCAGTTCTGTAAGGCCAAAGCAACTTGTAGGAAGCGTGCCGAATACAACCTGGAGCTTGCCAAGTACGACTTTGAGGTACCGGCCACGCTCGATCACGATGAGATCGCAGCCATCCTGGTAAAAGCAGATGAACTGATTTCCTGGGCTAACGATGTCAAGGAATATGCATTGAAGGAAGCGCTTAACGGCACCAAGTTTGAAGGTTTCAAATTAGTTGCCGGTCGGTCCAACAGAAAATACACCGACGAAGCTGCCGCAGCTGATCTCGTTATTGCAGCTGGTAAAGACCCATTCGAGAAGAAGTTACTCGGCATAACTGCTATGACAGCACTCCTCGGCAAAAAGGCATTTGAAGATATTCTCGGTGGCCTAACCTATAAGCCGCCTGGAAAACCGGTCCTTGTTACCGCTGACGACAAGAGACCTGAATTTAACTCAGCATATGAAGATTTTAATGAAAATCAAGGAGGAAATAAATCATGACAAAGACAGTTAATCCATTGAAAGTAGTTACTGGCCCTGATACCCGCTGGAGCTATGTGAATGCGTGGGAGCCTAAATCCATTAATGGCGGCACGCCCAAGTACAGTGTATCTCTCATCATCCCTAAGTCCGACACCAAGACCATCCAGAAAGTTAAAGCTGCAATAGAAGCAGCCTACCACGAAGGTGAAAGCAAGCTCAAAGGCAATGGCCGCAGCGTACCGCCTCTTGCAACTCTTAAGACCCCGCTACGTGATGGCGATTCGGAACGTCCTGATGATCCCGTTTATGCCAACGCATATTTTGTAAATGCCAATAACAGCTCAGCTCCTGGCATCGTAGATGCCGACCGTCAACCTATCCTCGAGCGCTCTGAGATTTATTCCGGTGTTTATGGTCGGGCCAGCGTGAACTTCTACGCATTCAACACCAACGGGAATAAGGGAATCGCATGTTCCCTTAATAACCTCCAGAAGATCCGTGATGGCGAGCCTCTTGGCGGTAAGTCTAACGCTGAAGACGACTTTGCAACGGATTCTGATGACGACTTTCTTTCATAATCAGTAGCTGACAACCAGGGTGGCAGGCAATCCTGTCACCTAAGACAACTATAGAAATGAGGTAAATCATATGAAAACTTTTCTTGTAATCGAATTGTTTGTTATGTATCAGCTGTTTGTAATCGGATTTGTGGTGATGGTAGCCAAGGATGTAATTAACACCATCAAAAAGCACAAGAAGGAAAAAGCGAAAAAGAACTTTGATCCACTCGATAAGTTTTAATCGCTTGGGCGGTGACACTTCTGCTGCCGCCCTTATTTTTTTGAAAGGAGGTTCTTATGGGAGAAATCTGGAGAGATGTCGCCGGTTACGAAGGGAAATATCAAGTAAGCAATGAAGGCCGTGTGAAGAGCCTAAGTCGAGAAATACATTCAAGTAATCAAAATGGTGAATTCACTTGGATATCAATAGAACGCATACTTCAACCCGGAAAGCATGACAAGGGTTATCATTTGTCAGTCGTTTTACATAATCCGAAAAGGACACAGATGGTCCATCAGCTTGTTATGCTGGCTTTTGTTGGGCCGCCACCAAAAGGAATGTGCGTACTTCATACAAGTGGTGATGCAACAGACAATCGTTTGGAAAATCTGCGCTACGACACTCAATCTGAGAATATTTACGACGTTTATCGTCAGGGCAAAGCGTGGAAAACCCTTACTGTTGATGATGTTGGAGGTATCAAATTTGGTCTTTGGTGTGGTATATCATGCGCGGAACTTGGGCGCATGTTTGGCGTAGTCCATCAGACAATCAGTAAAATCAAGAAAGGAGATAGACACGCATGGATAAAATAAAAGAACTTCACTTGGACTTAGAGACATTTTCTGATGTTGAGCTTGGAAAGTGTGGAATTTATAGATACGTTGAATCACCTTTATTTGAGATTCTTCTTCTTGGCTACTCCACCGATGGCATACATGTACATGTTATTGATCTGACCAGTGATGAGCAGGTCCCTGAAGAAATAATAAATGCGCTCACCGATAACAAAGTTATCAAATGGGCACATAATGCTTCTTTCGAGCGTATATGTCTTTCACAGTGGTTACGGAAAAACTATCCAGAGAAGTTTTTAAGTTATAGCACACCAGATGACACTGCAAATAATTATATTGATCCCGAGGCATGGCGTTGTTCCCTCGTGTTGTCAGCTTATACAGGCCTCCCGCTTTCGCTAGATGGTGTTGGTTCTGTTCTTAAATTGCAGGATCAGAAAATGAAAGAAGGAAAAGATCTTATTCGATATTTCTGCATGCCTTGTAAGCCAACCAAAAGCAATGGTGGTCGAGTACGTAATCTTCCTTATCATGATAAAACAAAATGGGACACATTTAAAAGCTATAACAAGCGTGATGTTGAAGTAGAGATCGCTATAAAAAACAGACTTGCTAATTATCCTGTTCCTGCCTTTGTATGGGATGAATACCATATGAGTGAAGAAATAAATGACAGAGGCATCTTAATTGATATGCAGCTTGTCAAAAACGCCATTAATTTTGACGAACGTTCTAAAGAGAAAATCTCTGCTGAAATTAAAGATTACACTTCACTTGATAATCCCAACAGCGTTATGCAAATGAAAAACTGGCTTTCAGAAAATGGGTTGGATACAGATACACTTGGCAAAAAAGCGGTCTCTGCGATGATCAAAGATGCTCCAGCAAATCTAAAAAAAGTCTTGGAACTCCGCCAGCAGCTTGCAAAAAGCAGCATCAAAAAATACCAGACTATGTCAAATTCAGCATGCTCCGACGGACGTGCAAGAGGAATGTTTTTCTTCTACGGTGCTTCCCGATCTGGACGCTGGGCAGGCAGGCATATACAATTGCAAAACCTTCCGCAGAACCATCTCCCTGATTTGGAAGATGCACGGTCTCTTGTTAGGCTAGGAGATTATGATGCCGTAAAACTTCTTTATGATGATGTGCCGGATACCCTCTCTCAGCTGATCCGCACTGCGTTTATTCCCAAGCCAGGACACAAATTTATCGTGTGCGACTTCAGTGCAATCGAGGCTAGAGTACTGTCCTTCTTAGCCGGGGAACAATGGCGATTAGATGTATTTGAAAGCGATGGTGATATCTACTGCGCTTCTGCTTCTGCTATGTTCCACGTACCGGTTGAGAAGCATGGTGTAAACAGCCATCTTCGTCAAAAGGGAAAAATTGCAGAATTGGCGCTTGGATATGGCGGTAGCACCGGTGCCCTCAAGGCTATGGGAGCTCTAGACATGGGCCTTTCTGAAGAGGAGCTTCAACCGCTGGTTAATTCTTGGCGAGCTTCGAATTCCAACATTACGAAGCTTTGGTGGGATATCGATAGAACGGTTAAAGAGTCCGTTCGCTTACGAACATATACTAAAACGCATGGCATTAGGTTCTACTACCAAAAAGGAATGTTGTTTATTGAGCTTCCTTCCGGCAGGAGGCTTTCCTATGTAAAGCCCAAGATCGAACCAAACCAGTTCGGTGGTGAATCGGTTACTTACGAAGGAACCGGCAACACGAAAAAATGGGAACGCATAGAAAGCTACGGCCCGAAATTTACGGAAAATATTGTGCAGGCAATCAGCCGAGATATCCTGGCCCACTCTATGAAAACACTCCGTAACTGCTTTATCTGCGGGCACGTGCATGACGAGATAATTATTGAGTCCACCATGGGAGTTTCCCTTAAAGCCGTTTGTGAACAGATGGGAAGGACACCACCTTGGATCAAAGGGTTGGCACTTAGGGCCGATGGCTATGAGACGATGTTTTATATGAAAGATTAAGAAAAAAAGACCAGTATCACACTGATCTATGTTTCTACTGATTTTGATACAAAAATTAAAAACCCTCTCCGGCACAAATATGCTGAAAAAGGCTTGAAAACAAGAGCTTTTGAGGATTATTGTCAATCATCGAAAGCTCTTGTTCTTTTTATTCAATTTTAACCACACCGCTGGTTGGCTTGCCGTTATCTGACAACTTACAAAACGGCTGTGGGAGGAATAATAAAAAGTATTGGCAAAATTAAAAGGATTAATTTTGACATGTTTCGCCTAACCAGCTGGCTTGTGTAAATATCAGGCTGAACAGGCCAATGAGGTTTGATGGCACCGCACCAAGTTCGGCGGTGGACGTTATCAGTGTGGCGTGCAATTTTACCTCTAATAAAATTATCTGCATATAAAAGATTCAAACTAATACAGGATTTCGTTGCTTTACATAAAATATCTGTAGTCATAGATTGACCCTTCATACTGGGAAAGCAGCCTGCCGATTCTTGCTATCTCATTAGATGAATCAATAGTACACGGTAGTTTTGAGTATAAACCGAAACTGTTCCAGTTCATTTTAGACAATCCAAGAATTTCAGTAGCAATTTGCGACATCGTGCCGTTACCATGGTGTTTTACAATTCTTAACGGTTGAGGTATAGTCTTGCCTCCCTGAATATATCGATAATTCGGATTCCGCACTGAAGGTGCGATACCGTGAGTATACAAATACATCGTATTGTCATTCAGAGGGAAACACAAGCCACGGCGAACAGGGAAACCATCAATCGCGTCCATATTTCGAGTAAACTCAAAACATTTCAAGTCATCTTCAAGTGTAATTTCCAAAAGGTCAATGTCTTTAATGCCCGCACTTGATAGGCTTGTTACTAAGCCCTTGATTTCGTCACGACGGAACGGCGTCCGCTTGTGAATAACCACCCGCTTGGGCATTTCAGAAAACGATTTGTAAAACAACTCCTTAATATTTAGGCCAAGACGATAAGCCTCATCTTCTGACAAATAGGGGTTTTTCTTACGGTCAAAGGTACAGTCATCAATTTTGGATAGTTTGTATTTCATTCCTTGCCCATCCGCTGAGTAAACATGGCTACAACCAACCACCACATTTGAACTGCTCCCGGTTCGGTTAAGGCTGTAGCCAATACCTGCAAAAGCCGTATCATTGTTAATGCCGGAAACAACCCAAGGTATACGACTCGACTTCACATATATTGCTAAAGACAAAGCCCACATTATCTGACAGTTCATATCGCTTTCTAATGTTTTCTCTCGCACAAATTGAGTAGCAATATTCCTTTGTGCAGCATATGCCTTAACATAGTCGTGCAAATCAAAGTTTTCGTTTTCGTCAACATAACCAGATAGAGGATCGTATTCTTTGGGAATGTAAATTAATGCGACATCCACAGATGAAGCACTTAGTCGGTCAAGACTTTGGCAAAGCGACTTTCCAAGTTGAACAGCAGTATCATTAATACTTTGTGACTGCGGAACCGTTACATCTAACCATGTATTCGTATTGGGTGTAGGTATGTACAAATTTGTTTTGTAGGCCTCAAAAAAGCCTGAAAATGGGATTACATATTCTAAGTTATATTTCACGCCTTGCCGACTGTTCAACTGATTAAGAAAGCTGTAAAATCTCTCATTATGTGCTGATGGGCATATTACACCCAATGAAATTGATGAACGTAGGACATTGTTGTTAAGCGAATAGTCAAAAGGTGCGTTGTTTATCAGACCACGCATAGGGTGAAAATCAGTCATCATACGTTTTTGGGCTGGGTTAAAGAATATCAAGTCGGTATCGCGGCATTCCGTACCCCTAAATACAATCCTCTTTTCGCTTATCGTTTGAGGTAGTCTAACTTGATATTTGGAACCGGTCGTTGCTCCAAGGATTGCGCTATTTGGGCGAATATTGAATACAAAACTCGTTGCTGAGTTTGGTGGGAAGGTTGTCTGTATCCCATTTGTCCCGAACAGACGGTTAACCCATTTGTCGATGTATTCATAAACATTTAAGTTTGGCTTGCCCGAATTCACTTCGGCAGTAAAACTGTCGGCGAATTGCTTTTTCTCTTCACGGCTTAGGTTGATACCCGAATCGTACATAAATGTCGGTGTCGCCGTTACATAGGTGTACTTCGTATCAAAAAATAGGGCGAAACGAACACCTTTGTATCCTATTATTGTACGAATGCCTACGCGCTTATTGATTTTTTGAGTTGTGTCCCAAACCTTATCCTTGGAATAAGGTAACGAATTGACTGTTCCAACTATCGCAGTAACCGTTTTGAGAAGCAGTTCGTTAAACGAACCATTCTTCATTGAATTTTCGCGTGTAAAAGGAGTCAAAGATAACTCGCCAATTATCTTGCCGCTGCAGAGATTCTGTATTCTGTCTTTTTCACCCCAGGCATATAAAAAACCGTTAAGAGGCACAGCCATAACACCATTTGAGGCCAGATTTTTACAGAAATCCCACGGTCTTTCGCCTTGATTGTATTTAACTTCAATTTGATAACAGTTTTTAGGGAATGTAATTGGAAAGATATTAGTATTCGTTATTTTTCCAATTTTTGCTGTCGATATTTCAAATTTACTGGTGGTTTCAGTAACAGGAGATCCTAACTCCATTTTAATCGCGTCAATTCTGCGCAAAAAATCAGCTTCCTCACTCATGCAATGGCGCGTAAGGCTGTAAACTGTTTTATCGAATCCATCAGTAGGCACATAATAGGCACTACGCCCGCTTTCATTTACCAATTGAATTAAATCTATTACTGGAGCAGGGGCATTGTTTCCATAGCCACACCAAAATAATTTACCATTACCCTTTGTCTGATAAGCCGAAGCCAAAGCAGTCATAAGTGAATTGTCACGACCACTATAACCGATGACAAGCAAATTTCGATTTGCCAATTCGTGACTAATTGTGCTAACGAACACGTCATTTTGCGTGTCCAACTCAGATGTTGTGTTTTTCAACGCACCGTACTTGTAATCACCGTGGAGGGCAATGCAGAGTAATTCACCATCCACATCGCCGCGATAAACGCGATCAGATGTCTCGGCAGTCACTTCTATAGGACTTAGATTGTATTTATGAGCGCATTTCAACATGAGACCATCAAAATTACTAGTCCAAACGCTCTTAAATAAGCCGTTCTCGGCAAGCAAAGCTATAAGATGATAACCGATGCTTGGATTTACTCCAGCTACCAAATGCTGAAAATACTTCCGACGGTCATCGGGAATGGGATATGCTTTTTCAGCATAGAACGAGTATTCTTCGTCAGAACCGTTAGCGGGGAACCCACCATTGTTATCGAGCCAACGCTGAATAGCACAGCGGACACTGTCAACTTTGATATTACTATATGTGTCGACAAAGGATGTATTTTGCGATAGGAATATCTCTCGTTTCCACTCCCAGATGCAGTCCGAGGCAGACGGAACACCGGATTCGACTGATGCTCCAGCACCTAATAACAGCGAATGTGAAGTATCTTTATTCTGTTTAAACGAGCGTAACAACTCGTCGAACGTCAAAGTCTGCATCTTCAGCCTCCTTTAAATAACTTCCATCAATTTACGGTTCAACCGCAGCCATTCCTGCGCCTCTCGATAGTTCGGCATGACTGTGGCGACCCGCGTCCAGAACTTCGCGCTGTGATCTTTATACGTGATGTGGGAAAGTTCGTGAACCACCACATAGTCGATAACCGATTGTGGGCACATCACAAGACGCCAAGCGAAGTTCAGAGTGTTGCCCGCTCCACAGGAACCCCACCGCCGTTTTGCATTGGACATTTTGACAGAAGAATATTTCGCTCCTATCAGATTGGCATAATGGTCGACCCGTTCACGAATTATGTTGTCGCCTTGTATTTTCATCCAATCGGCAAAACCCTCAAGTGTCATGTTCTCAGGCACAATAAGGAAGTTACCCTCGATTGATATTTCCTGCACATCCTTACGGAGTACAGCGTAGGACTTCCCCAAATACAGGACATTTTCGCCGTCTTCCAATAGAAACTCACTTTGCTTTGTCGCATAGTCTCTCACATGCCGTTGCTTGTCGGTTATCCAGCGAGATTTCTTTTTTATGAAGTCACGAATAACATCCTCACCCAACTGCATCGGTGCGCGGACAATTAGCCTTGCTTCATTATCGATGGTCAGGGCGAGCGTTTTACGATTAGAACGTACTATTTCATATGGGATTTCGTTCATTTGTAATGCTCCCTTCCCAATTCGATTACTTTTTGGACGATGTCGTTTATCTTGCCGTCGATACTTGGAACGGTCATTTCCATGTCCAGTAGTTTAGAGCGTATTTCGGCTCTTGTCTGCCGAATCTGCATATCATGCTCCCAGAAATCTCGCTTGGCGGTATCCGTCTTAAGCCTTGATAGGCAATCGTCTGTCAGCGATTTTAAGGCGTTGAATTCAGCTTCGGTCAATTCCTCAAACTTTTTGTCGCCAAAAACTTCTTTTCGTAGCAACGAGAAAAAGGGCATCTCTTTTACAGCTTCGTACCCATATGTGTTTTCTGCGTTACGGGCATTAAAGAGATCGGTCTTTATAAATCTTTCAAGGGCTTTTCGGAGTGCCTGCCAGTTGCCCTTGAGTAACTCCAGAATCTCATTCAGGTGTTCGCTGAACCGCTCAAACAGTTCCGGGTCACGTGGTGTATTCTCAATAATGTACTCGCGAACAGCGTATTCCAGTTCATCTACTATGGCACGGTCGGTTTTGTCGGGCTTTCCCACTCCAGCGATAAACTCCGGAGAGAGAATGTCGACAGGCGGCACTTCCAGGCCCACGCCCTGAACATCAAGGTATTCCTCAATAATTGCCCGCACCTTTACGCTGGCATCCTTCATGGAATAGCGCGGGTCACGGGTACGATTGGCCACCGACTGTCGGATAAATGCTAGTTGCTTGTAGCCATCGCGGTATTGGAGCGCTATTGGATTCGGCAAGACTCGGTCATAATACTTCGACAGCTTTTTGAAAAGGTCATTATACTCGTCACGCAGATCTTCAACTGCCACAAGTTCCTCAATAACGGATTCTGTCTGAGTGGAAATATCGTAGCAGACCTCATCACGGACAAAAGTCAAAATTTCATTGTATGCCGAATTAAGGCGGTCAATATCCTCTGCAACGGACAACATAGGGTCTTTGTCCTCTTCGGAAACACCCTCGAGCGAGGCATATTCTGAAAGGGCTTCTTTAAGGTGTTGAGTAATGCCGACGTAATCAACGACATACCCACAGGTCTTATCCTTACCACATGTCCGATTAACGCGAGCAATCGCCTGCAAAAGGTTATGGTTGACCAGTTTCTTGTCGAGATAAAGAACCTGTTCGATAGGTGCGTCAAAGCCCGTCAACAACATATCGGAGACAATAACAATACCCGTATATCCACCTTTGGCAAATGGAGTTTTAAAGCTACCTTCCTCACCAACAATCGCGTCTTTATCAGTACTATCCACGAGAGCCTTCAAGTGCGGATAGCGGTTTGCGTCGTCGGTGCCAGCCGAGATAATGCACTCAATTCTTAGCTTTTCCAAAAGATTGATGTCAATGCCGTCAGGATTATTTGCTTTTAGAGCGACAATCTTGGAGGCAAGCAATTCCTCAAATGCTCTTTTATAGCGGTAAGCCGCTTCGCGGTCAAACGCCGCAACTTGCGCCTTAAATCCGTTTTGAAAAACCGTGCCAATATAATGCTCCAGCATATCAGCAGCTTTGGCCCGAATAACAGCATCAGCCTCCATATAGCCCTTGAGGGTATAACGACGCATGATGTCTTGTTTTTCCTCATCATCCGCATAACCGAAGATGTCTACGAACTTGCCATTCATAGCTTCCTCGTCGATGATTGTACTGTTTTCGGCGCGACCCTCGTAGCGGATTTCAACAACCACACCATCCTCCACGGCTTGGCGCATATTGTAGGTGTCGAATACGCCGCCGAAGGTGTCTGTGGTCGCCGTTATTGGAGTTCCTGTAAACGCGACTCGGACAGCGTTTGGCATCGCTTTAATCATACCTGCGGCAAGTTCACCGAACTCGCTTCGATGTGCCTCATCTATCATTACAAGAATTTTTTCTGACGTGTTCAGTTCAGGGAAAACAGAGACCTTTTTCTTCTGCCCTTCTTTCTCAGCCGTTTCTCCAAACTTATGAATCATAGCAAGAGTAATATCGCTCGTTTCGGAAGCAACGAGCTGTTTCGCTCCCTCTATGCTTCTTGCCACATTGACGTTATAGCCCAAAACTGCACTCGTCTGGCGGAGTTGCTTCTCCAAATCATCACGATCAACGATGAGTACAATTTTCCAATCCTTCAGATCATCCGAATGGTACATCTGGCGAATCACATACATCATCGACAAGCTTTTGCCGGAGCCTTGTGTATGCCAAATTGTGCCACCTTTACGGTTGGTGCGAATACGTTCCACTAATTTTCGAGCACCGCGATACTGCATGTAGCGCGGAACTTTCTTTATCGCACCATCCCAAACGGTGTAGTTACGGACTATGTCTAGAAAATTGCCGAGTGACAGCATACCCCACACGAGTTTCTCTTGGCTCGGCACGATGCCACCGGCTGGATCAATATCCGACAACGGGAACGGGTAAGGTTCTTTCCATTCTAGGTAATTTTCTGCATTGCCTGTAATGGTAGTGTATTTCGCCGTCTGGCGGCAGGTGGATATGACAAACTGGTTATAGCTAAATAAGTCGGGGAAGTCCCTCTTGTAACGTTCAATCTGTGCTACCCCATCAAAGAATGGCTCTTTTAACGTGGAAGATTTGCACTCCACGACAACAAGAGGTAGACCATTCACAAACAACACTATGTCGGGTATGATTTCCTTTTCAAGTCGCTGAATGCGGAACTGCGACACAGCAATAAAACTGTTGTTTTTCGGCTTGCCATAATCAATCAGTCGCACGGGCTGATTATCTTCCCCGGTTTCCTCGTTATATGCAGAAAAGCCGACTGCCAGGCGGTCGTCGCCTTCGCGGTTACGGTCAATTAGAGAAATCTTCTCGAAACTGTGTAAATCCGTGACAAGGTCATCCGCTTGGCTGTCAGTCAGCCAAGGGTTCAGGTCGAGTAGAGCGGCTTTCGCATGGCTCTCCAATATCACATCACCGAAGTCGGCACGACAGCCTTTGCCGCCTTTCCAACGCTCGACCGTCCAGCCGACCTTATCAAGGTGGGCCAGGAACGGCTCTTCGACGTATGTCAACTCGTTGTTAATTTTTGTATTTACCATCTCAGATCCCTCCTTGCTGCTTATCGGTGCTGACCTTGCCTGTAAGTAGGTCGTCCATCAGACCGCGCTTTATATCCAACAGCTTTCTCAGCCGTTCCCGCTCAGCGGTCAATCGCTCGTCTGCGGCAGTGAGGATTTCTGCAATTTCTGATTGCTTATTTATATCAGGTTCAATTACCAGTTCGAATTTCCCAAGATCAGTCTTTCTTATTTCAAGGAATGTCGTTCCAGATGCAAATCGTTCTAGCTGCGATGTCGAAAACGATATTACATAATAAAGGTAAAGAGGATTGACACTCTTACAGACTAGAGCTTTACAACCTTGATTAAAACTAAACGGTTCAGTTACTACGGCACAATAACCGACTGGTGCACGGCAAGACATAACCACCGAATTGGCGGGGTAAAGTTTACCAGTTGCCCTTTTTAAACCTGCATCCGTCAATTTTCGTTCTGATGTACTGATATATGCCGAATTCAACATGCTCAAATCGGTCGGAGTTATCCATATATGTTTTCCATTATAAAATGCTTTGTTGTTCGAATCTGGTGTACTTCCTCCATAAATGTCAACAATTGAATCAAGCCTCATCTGCTTTCCTTTATTAAGTAAATCCTGCATAAGCCCCTGCTTCACGGCGGCGTACTTCTCAAAAAGAGCTCGACTTACTCCGATAGCTTCTTCAACTGCAGAGAGAACCGCGGCAATATTATCTTGCAATGTCCTGTCAGGTTCAAAATAAATACTGCATCTACCGAGTTCTGAAGGATTGATTGCAGGATAGCTTGAACCAGTGGAACGATTATTCACTTCGCGGACAAACTCGTCTTGATGAAGTGAATAGTAAATATACAGAGGGTTGTTATCGGTTCTCATCTGTGCGTATCCTGTAGAAGCAACCGTACGGAGTTCGCGTTCTTTGCAGAAAAAGTAGTTATTCTGCTGATACGGTCGCACTGTTTGAAAAAGTATGTCATTTACTTTCAATAACCGTTGTGCCCGTGATGGAGCTTCGGCCCTTGATACAATGACATCCTTTGTCAGTTCGCCTGCGGTAACAGCATCCAAATCAATATAGTAGAATTGGGCTGGACGCTTTTCGCCACAATACGGGTTAATATCTACGATTCCAGAATCAAGTCTTGCTTTATCCATAATATCCCAACCCCCTTAAAAAGCCGTTCAACTTATCCTCCGCAGCAGTGCGTGTTTCCTTAAGCTGCTTCGCTGATACAGCATACTTCTCCCAGAGACGTTGTACCGCTTTTATCGTCTTGTCGAGTTCACCTTTCAGATATTCATCCAGTTCAGCGCTAAAGCCCTCTTGCAGGAGTTCCATCACGAGCGCTTCACATTGCTCGGCGGTAAGCTCCTTGCGGATGGCATCGATTTTCTCCTGCAGTTCGGTCTGGGCCTTTTTCAGAGCTTTGTTTGCTTTGCTTTTTTCGGACTTCAAGTCTTTTATCATTTTGAGTGACGCTTTCGCTTCTTCCGTCCCCAGAGTCTTCAAATATTTTTCAACATCCGAAACTTTGACTTCCTTGGCTTCGTCCGCTTCATCACCCTCTGCGTCGTCGTCGCTCTCGCCCATGTCAATGCTCTCTGCGTAACTTTGCAGTTCGGTAACGGCGCTCTCCGCGTCACGTTCCAAGGTTTCAAGTTCGGCAAGTTCGGAGGCGAAGTGTTCCTTGGCTATCTTTTCGTCGGAAACAAGCGCAGCGACAAAGCCCTCCGCACTGATGGTCTTAAACACGTTCTTTATGGAAATGATCTCTTTAACAGTCACCTTGGTGTTGCTGTCGCCATCTGTCTCGATTTCGGTGGATTCCCGCACAGTATAGCTATGCTCCCACCAGTTAGCGAACACCCCTATGCATTGAAATCTATCCAAGACGCCGAGCGGCTCAAGCGTCTCTCGCAGGAGTTCTGTATACTTCCGCTTGAACTCGTAAACCTGCACCGCCTTGCCAATTTGCGAGATTTCGGCAGCAGCCTGTGTCCACCAGCCTTTAGCTGCATTGGTAATGCTGTCGTTGGCAGCGGTCACACCTGCGTTTGACTGAATAGCTTTCTTAATGGCGACTTTGTCGGCGTGGATAAAGTCCGCATATCCGTCCCCGCGGTCTGAAAACAGGTCGCTTTCAGCAATGCCATACTTTGTCACCAATCCGTTCAGGGCTGTGATTTCCGCACCTGGAACGCCGCCGAAAAGGTGTGCCTTTACGTCGTGCGGCTCTGCTGGTGGAGTGTTATCAACATAGCGACGAATATTCAAATTGCAGTCATTGCCTTTTTCATCAATTATTTCACTTATCGGTACAATGTTGGAGTAGCCAGGCACTTCAAGGAAGTTGTCAAAGACATATACGATCTTCTCGATGTCCTCCGGACGTAGGAAGTTCTGGTTGCGTCCTTCGCCATACTCCGCATCAGCGTTTATAATTAGGATACTATCCTTTAACCTTTTTGGTTTCTTCTTGTTTATCACAAGCAGACATGCCTGAATGGTCGTACCGTAGAAAAGATTCGGCGGCAAGCTTACGATCGCCTGTACAATATCCTGCTTGTCAGTCAGTATTCCTTTTCGGATACGCTGTTCTGATCCTCCACGGAAGAGTACGCCGTGGGGCATAACCGTTATCATGATGCCGTCATCCTTGGTTGACGCTATCATGTGTTCCACAAACATCAGGTCAGCTTTCTTGCCAGTTTCTGGAGCGAAGCCATACTGGAAGCGGTTCTGCAGTTTCATTCCCGCTTGGGAATAGTTTTGCGAGAACGGCGGATTGGCGATAACGCGGTCAAATTGGCGTGTTTGGGTTGGGTCTTTTTCGTCCGTCCAATGCGGTTCACCGATGGTGTCGCCGTGCTGAATATCCGCATCTTTGATATCATGCATTATCATATTCATCTTGCAGATGGACCACACGGAAGCCGCATCATCTTGTCCGAACAGCGATAAATCGTCGACTCTACCACCATGTTCCTCTACGTACTGTTTGCTGTGAATCAGCATACCCCCAGAACCGACCGTCGGGTCATATACGCGATTCCCCGCCACCGGCTTAATTAGGCGCACCATAAGCTGCACTACCGGAGACGGGGTGTAGAATTCGCCGCCCTTTTTGCCTGCGCTGTCGGCGAAGTTTTTAATCATGTATTCGTATGCCGCACCTAATAGGTCGGGAAACACAAAGTCGTCATTAGTAAGGCGATACTTATTGAAGTGTCCAATCAACTTGATCAGCTTAGTGTCGTTGATAATCTGTTTGGATTTCACCTTCTTACCGAAATCAATATTCGAAAGCACACCTTCAAGTGATGGATTGCTCTTTTCAATCTTTGTAAGAGCTCGCTTTAGTTTGGAAGCAACTTCTGTTTTTAGGTGCAGGATACCCGTCCATTTTTCCGGTTTTGCCGCAGTGCCGAGTTCGTGTTCCTCACACGTCCAGCGAGCCTCCCAAGGCACAAAAAACACGTTCCCATAGTTAGCTGGTTCTTCCAGTTCCTTCGCTACGCGCTCTGTCGACCAGCCCCGCACCTCAAAATTTGCTTTGAGTTCCGCTCGCTTCACGACGAAGTTATCCGACAGACGTTTTAAGAACAGCATCCCGAAAATGTATTCTTTAAACTCGGACGCATCCATCTTGCCACGCAGAATATCCGCCGCTTTCAAAAGGTGGTTTTCGAGTTGTGAAATAGTTAGCTTTGCCATAATCCTATTCTCCTTTAACGCAACAGCACGAGAGCTTCTGTGCTCAACGATGAGACTCTCGGGATGTGAGTTTTTCCATATTTATCAAGGGCGGCCAGTATAACCTCCTTGTGATTGTCCACCAGAGTCTTGGTGGTTTCTTTTTCTGTGATAATCAGCATATCGTCTTCTTCATAAATCGCTATGCTGTTTGTAAGTGCAACGCTCAGTTCCTTATATTTATCGTGATTGCCTAAAGATGCCACTATATAGGCCCAATGTTCATAATCCGCATAATCCTCGTACCGCAATGGCAGAAGGCTTATTGAAGGATCAAACATCGCGGCGTCCGGGTTATTTACCTTCCATACATAACTGTAAAAATTACGGTTCAGTATGCCTTCGATTTCGTAACTCCCGCCGGGTAACCGTTTCAGTTCATCGAGCCTCTTATACGCAGCATCCTCGGAAATATTGCACGTCTCCATAATGCCAGAAGCACTCACGCAAGAGTTAATCTTACGAATCACTGCAGAAGGTGACAGAAATGCCGACGCGAAGAAGTGCGCCTCCACTTCAAGTATCCCGTAGTCCTCATCCGTTAGCCCCAAACGCATCTCGCCATTCACACCTCGTTGAAATGATGTCAGCGTAAATTCCACGAAGTGGCCAAGAAAGATGTGCCCTAGTTCGTGAGCAATCGTCCAGCGGATACGGCGTTCGCTTCCGATGCGATCGTCATAAACAACTAGGTATTCATTATCGCCACGGTACTTATGCGTTTCTCCGTCAATAAGGTCGTTGCTGTTCCTTCGCATCAAGGTCGCGAGGAAAGCATTCTGCGCATTCCGCCTATCGAATTCAAAAGGGTCTGCACACTCAGTGTTCTCCTTCAACTCGGTATATGACACGATGTGGATCTCAGGGTAATGCTCACTAATCCTGAAAGGGTCAATTGGGAGTGTGGTTGCTCCAATGTCAGCGAGAACTTCATACGCACGTCTAACGGCAAATGCAAAACGCGGTTTACTTGGTATCGTCCTTTTTCTTGACATAGTTAAAAAACATCTCCATTTGTTCGACCAATCGGTCATAATCACTATCGTCCATATCACTACTACGAGCCAGCCCGTCGATTATCTTCTGGGCTGTCTGCTGCTGTTTCTCCGTTTTTAGATCTGGAAAAACACGCTCAATCATCGGAATGTCACCGTCGTCACTCTTGTATCCCGCTATGAGCAATAGATCATCCTTTGGAATGCCGAGAGCTTCCGCAAGTGCATTCAGAACAGGAACAGACGGATTAGTCCGTTCGCCTGTTTCGATACGATGAACTTCAGAATGGCTGATGCCAGCCTTCTCTGCCAAAGCTCGCTTTGACCAGCCCTTGCCGAGCCTTCTATCCTTTATCATTTCACCTAGAGAGTTCATGGTTTCCACCTCCAATTCGAATTATATCACCAGTGTAACCTAAAAGCAACATTTTATTATTTTTTATTTTTATTGACTACACGCATTGTGCGTATGCATGTTTCTTATGAGAAACTATATCCTATTTTATATTGACAATCAGACATGGTTCTTATACAATATCTGTGTACCTGATTGACAACATTATTAAGGAGTGGTTACTCAATGACACCAAACAGAACATACATTACGAAACTGGTGAACGAAAGAGGATGGTCTGACAGTGAATTAGCCAGGCAGATGGGCATATCCCGTGCCGAAGCAAATCGATTTATGAAAGGTCAACGCAGCGGAGGCAAGAAGTTGATGAGTGGTCTTTTAAGAGCGTTCCCTAACGAATCAATCGAAACGCTTTTTATTTTACCCACTCCGTCACCTATAAACAACAATAGTCTTAATTTTACAGCTGATGAGTTGCGTTTACTAGAACTCGTTCCCGTGAAAAATCTCAATAACGCCCTTGTGGCCAAGATGGATGCACGGAATGGAGTAATTGAGGTAGCCGAACACGGCTACACCACTCAATTCAAAGTTCCGGAAGGTACTGATATTCAAGTCATTCATTATCTGCCACCCGGTAAACCATCTAAACAACGATAGATATAACAACTGAATAGTTTTCCACCAGAGCGCGAGACGACAGTGTGGAATGCCTGAACTAAGTTCAGCATTTCTCCGTCGCCATCGCGCTTTTTATTTTCCTTTTATGTACCTCATCGTCTACATAATTCATTTTATTGAACTTAATAAAAACAAAGGAGCCAATCTATGTCAACAAATGAACTCGCTCGCCCGCCGCCTTGGCGTTCCGACGCAGACAACCAACCCCGTATCGGACAAGCCTATCAACTTTCAAATTACAAGGAGGAAAGATATGACAAATTTAGACAATCAGAAGTACTTAATCCCAATGGAAGTCACCAAAGAGACTATCAAAGATTTCAACTTAGATAGCTCGCAGGTGGTACCAGCAAAAATCGGAAATAGAATTGTATCCGCCATTATGATTCCGGCAACCAAAGAACAGTACGAGGCGTATATGCGGCCTCTGTGGTCGGAGATTAAACGTGAAGAGCGCAGTCGCCGTTGCACGGTTAGTGATGGCAATGGTAAGCTCAAACGTTGCGAATTGGACTGTAAGGCCTGCAAGAAGATGAAGGACGGAGCTCCACTTTCGCTTGACTCTTTCTTCGAGGAAACAGAACTTGAATTCGAGGACCCCGACGCTAATCAGTGCGAAGCAATCCTAACAGTTATGCTTTTTGAGGACCTTCTTGAAAAGCTACATCAGCAAGCACCAGATTTAGCAAGCATATTTGAAATGCTCTATGACGGGAAATCTCAGTACGCAATAGCCGAGCTAATAGGCAAGCCACAAACGACTGTCAATTATATGATAAAACGTATGCGTATGATACTCCAGCAGCATGTTAGTCATGAAGATTTAGGTGTATAAAAAAAGAGGCGGTAGTTCCACAACGGGGCTACCGCCTTAAAATTATAACAACAGTTCTCTAGCTTCAACCTATCCTAAAAACAATAGTTCCATTAACTCGCAGAGCAAAAAGTAGTTCTCTAGCCTCAACCCAACAATTCTTCTAAGGCCTACGCTAATTCGAAAGATAAAAAATAAAGGTTCCCAGCAATCGACGATTGTTGCCGAAAGTCTGGAAACCCCTGATTTCAGGCCTTCTCGGGCCAATTATTTGTCTTTGCGTGACATCAAGACTACCGTCTCAACGTGCATTGTCCAGGGGAACATGTCCACGGGTGTGACCTCCCTGAAATCATATCCCAGCGATCCAAGGATCTTCACGTCCCTTGCCAGTGTGGCCGGGTCGCACGAAACGTATACGATCCTTTTCGGATCTGCGGCAGCTGCGGCTTCCAGAAGTTCTCTCCTGCAGCCTGCTCTCGGAGGATCAAGAATGACTACGTCTGTCATTTCTGCCATGCCGGCCAGTTCTTCGTCTCCTTCTCCTGCCAGCAATGCCGGCAGTTCTGTTTCTGCTTTGCCGCATATGTATCTGGCATTGACTATCCCGTTTATCGAGGCGTTGCGGTTAGCGTCCAGCACCGCGTCCCTGAGAGATTCTATCCCAATGACGTATCGGGCTTTTCCGGCACAGGAAAGACCTATTGAGCCTGCTCCGCAGTAAAGATCCAGAAGGATCTCCTTACCGGTAAATCCCGCATATTCCGCTGCTTTGTCGTAAAGTTTTTCTGTCATCTCCGGATTCACCTGATAAAAAGACAGCGGCGATATTTCAAGATCGATCCCGCCTGTCCGGTTTCTGACAGTCTTTTTCCCGGCAAGTATGCTGACCTTGCCTTTGTTGTCCAGTGCAACGCTTTCAAGAGACATGTCCTCGCCGGTCATGCGCTCATCCAGCATTTCTATCAGTCTTTCCGCCTGAGATATGTTGTCGTAAGGTGAACCAAGCACTACCATGGCTTCGCCGCAGGTTTCCGAAGTGCGTACGGTCATCCCTGAGATCACTGCACGGCTGTCTGCAAGGAATTCCCGCAGAGCTTCGGCAGCCGCCATAGCTGCCGGATGCACCAGCATGCAGTCACGGATCTCTTCTATTTCATGGCTGCCTGCCCTGTAAAAGCCGACTTTCCGGTCCTTCACCGCAAATACTGCCTTGTTCCTGTAATGAAAAGGATTTTTCATAAACAGCATATCCTTTACGTCAGGGTTGCATACACCGCCTATATGTATCAGCTTGTCGGAGACCTGTTTTTTCTTTACAGGCAGCTGTTCCTGGTAATCTATGCTGGCCATTGCACAGCCGCCGCAGGTTTCGGAATAAGGGCAGAACGGTTCTATCCTTTTTTTCGAAGGTTTTTCAACAGACTGCAGCTCTGCAAGCGCATAATTCCTGTTCATCTTCGTTATCACTGCAGACACCCTGTCTCCGGGCACGGCTCCGGGCACGAAAACAATCAGGCCATCTGTTCTGCCGATGGCCTGACCCTGATCGCTCATATCTGTTATCTCTGTCAGGACTGTCTGTCCTTCTTCGATCATATTTTCCCCCGTGTCCGCTTATTTCCCGAGAAGCTGTTTCAGCGATTCCTTCGGTATCGCTCCCACTGCGGAATTTACGGCTTTTCCGCCGCTGAAAACCATGAATGTGGGCACGCTCATAACTCCGTATGCCTGGGCGATCTCCGGATTTCTGTCAATGTCCAGTTTGCCTACCTTCACGTCGGGAAGTTCGCTGGAAATCTTTTCTACAACCGGACCCATCATTTTGCATGGTCCGCACCAAGTGGCAAAAAAATCTACCAGCACAGTCCCCTCAGCTTTGATAACTTCTTCCTCAAAATTGTTCTTATCCAATATTGTAACAGCCATTTTTCTTCCTCCTGTTTCGATATTACATGTTCAGCTCTGTTCTGCTCTTTTCAACTAAGATATAAGTACCACGATTTTTCAGTTGTAAACATTTTTTTCGTTTTTTCCGCAAGAAGAATCTTCTTTATTTCAGGCTCACGAATACCACATTCCTATCCTTGGTTATCTTCAGGCCCGAAAAATCTTTCAGCAGATCCAGCAGTGATTTTTTACCGTAATTTTTAACGTCGAAATCCGCCCATCTGTTCTGAAGCTTGCTGCCGATCTCACCGAGATCCGTGGGTTTGTTTTTGTCGTTGTTGGCAGCGATTATGGCTTTCACCCTCTTTTCTATTGTCTTTTTATTTATGATATTCTGCGTCCTTGTAGGCACTGACTCGTTTTCACATGGCATGCTGTTGAGATTGATGAATTTATTGCAGGCACCTACAAGCGCAGGAGGTGTCTTTTCCTCTCCCATCCCTATCACCAGCATGTTTTCCTCTCTGAGACGGCTTGCCAGACGGGTAAAATCGCTGTCGCTGGAAACTATGCAGAATCCGTCCACTTTGCCGGTATACAATATGTCCATCGCATCTATTATCAGAGAAGCGTCCGTAGAGTTCTTTCCTACAGTGTTGCTGAACTGCTGTATAGGCGTCAGTGAATTCTCAAGAAGTATATCCTTCCATCTCTTCGCTTCTGTACGGGTCCAGTCCCCGTATACCCTCCTGTATGTCACGATCCCCTCTTCATTGACTTTGTCCAGAATAAAATCAAGGTATTTCGCCGAGATATTATCCGAATCGATGAGAAGAGCTATTCTCTTTTCTTCCATATTTTTTATCCTTTCTTCGATGTTTCCTTTATTCGTCTCATTCTGCTGCTGACGCCGGATTTTTTCAGAGGCGGATCCAGCATCTCACCCAGTTCCGTCATGCTGGCATCCGGATTTTCCAGCCTCGCGGAAGCTATCTCCCGCAGTTTTACCGGCAGGGAATCAAGACCGGGACCTTCCTGTATCTTTTTTATATCGGCTATCTGTGCCTCCGCTGCCGCTACCGACTTGTCGATGTTGGCCTGATCGCAGTTGTTGATCCTGTTTGCCTGGTTTCGTATCTCCTTCTTCAGCCTTATATCCTCAAATACGAAATACTGTGAATGAGCCCCCATTATTGCCAGTATGTCCAGTATCTCGCCTGAGGCCTTGACATAAGTGATATATCTGCCGTTTCTTCTGAACACCCGCGCATGGATATCGATGAAGGTATTGAGCAGCCTGCGCACGTCCGCAGCCAGGGTCTCGGTGGAACACACTATCTCGAACTGATAATCTTTCTCAGGGTTGCTCATAGTCCCTGTGCCCAGGAAAAGTCCTCTGAGATATGCCTTCCGGCAGCACTTTGTCTTTATAAGTTCCTCATATATGCCGTCACTTATATAATTCATGCCCTCTTTCACCATCAGGATACCTGTCTCTCTCAGTATCTGTTCGCTGAGCTCGTCAGGTCCTATCGTGAGCAGAAAATAGCGGCCCTTTCTCAGAGCGGTGTTTTCTCCTGTTCCGAGAGCTGCATCCACGTTGAAATATTCCTTTATCAGTGTTTTATAATGCCTGGCCGAGGCCGGATTCTCCACAGTCATTATTATACGAAACCTGCCGCGGCCGGCAAGCTTTATACTTCCGCATACTCTTATGAAACCGGCGATCTCTGCCAGCATGCAGCATTTCTTTTCCGGCGCTATATGAGCCAGTTCATTTTTCGTATCACTTGAAAACGACATATTATTTCCTTGTATCTCTGTGCTCCAGAGTAACTCTCCATCCCTTCTCCCTGAATATCCTTTCAAACTCACCGGCTATGGCGACAGATCTGTGCTGTCCCCCGGTGCACCCGAATGCTATGTTCAGATGGTACTTTCCCTCCCGCTGATAGCACGGGATCATATCGCTGACCATTTTCGTAAGATTATCGATGAATACCTGAGTCTCTTCATGTTTAAGTACGAATTCCCTGACCCTTTTGCTCCTTCCGGTGAGCCTCTTCATGCTGCGGAAATAATAAGGATTGGGAATGAATCTCATATCGAAGACCATGTCTGCAGTCATAGGTATGCCTCTTTTGAATCCGAAAGACATGAGATTTATTATGAAAGTATCTTTTCCGTTGCTGGAAACGAATATATCATGAAGATGGTTCTTCAGATCCGCGGGTTTCATATTCGAAGTGTCTATAACATAATCAGAGCAGTTTTTTATATCTCTCAGCGCTTCTCTTTCCCTGTCGATGGTCTTGGTGGTTATAGCCTGTCCTGTGAGGGGGTGTACTCTTCGCGTCTCGTTGAATCTCCTGATGAGAGCCTCGTCGGAAGCCCCGAGGAAGATTATCTTGTAGTCGAGAGAGCTCCTTTTCAGATCCTCCATTGCGCCGTTGAGCTCATCGAAAAATTCGCCGCCTCTTATGTCCACCACGAAGGCTGCCTTCTGTATATTGCTCTTTTCCGCAGAAGAAAGCGCGATGAAATTTTTGATAAGGGCCGGCGGCATATTATCTATACAATAATATCCCAGATCCTCCAGACAGTCCACAGCCTGGGACTTCCCCGCTCCTGACAGTCCTGTAATTATTACTACTTCCATAAACGACCTCTCTGAAATCATGCCTTTTCTATGTTAACTATCCTGCTCACATCCAGCCCCGCAGCTTCAGCCCGCTTCATGCCTTCGCCGAAAGTGCCGACGACATCCGGACTGTGAGCATCGCTGCTTATGACGAATTCCACGTTCTCCCTGGCCGCGGTCTTTATTTCGTCCACTGTCAGATGAGCATGGTGAGCACTGATCTCCATCCACGTGCCGGTATCTGCGCAGGCTCTTGCCACTTCAGCCATATCCACCGCAGCCTTGCTTCCGGGATGGGTAAGTATCTTAAGATCGTTTTCATAAAGACACTTCACCACCCTGTCGGTATTTCTGACCAGCACCGCGTTCTTTCTTTTCGTGCTGCCGATCATGCCGTGATTTATAAGGTAATTGGACATCGAGCCGCAGTGTCTCACAGCGAAATGATACCCGGCTATCACGAAATCGTATTTCCCGAAATCTTTACGGACGACATCGAGGTTCGTACCCGAATCCAGTATGTTGGCTTCAACACTGAGATATATCTCTATGTCCGGATAAAGAGCCCTGAGTCTGTCTGTCTCCCGGCGCTGCAGCTGCAGGTCGCCCCTGCGCACTCCATAGGCCATGTGCCCCGGGCCGTGATCACTGATCGCTATTCCTTTCAGACCGCGCGAGACAGCCGCTTTTACATTTTCTTCCATAGTGCCCCTGCCATGAGGCTTCCACGGTACTATTCCGTGAGAAAAATACGTATGTGTATGATAATCGAAAGTCATAGTATAAGTCATGCGTCTTCTCCTATTATCCGCACTTCCGGTTCCAGCATGACCCCGTGATCATCCATCACTGCTGCCTGAATTATGTGCATCAGCTGGATTATGTCACTTGCCGAAGCTCCGCCGTTGTTCACTATGAATCCCGCATGTACAGGCGACACCTGGGCTCCTCCGACAGATATTCCTTTCAGTCCGGAATCTTCTATGAGTTTCCCCGCGAAATATCCTTCCGGCCTTTTGAAAAAGCTTCCGGCGCTCGGCAGGTTCACCGGCTGGCGGCTGTTGCGGCGGGCCGTCAGTTCCCTGATCTTTTCCTGTATGGTTCCAGGGTCGCCCTTTTCCAGTCTTATAAAGACATTCACCGCCACATCCTTTGTTTCGCAGAATATACTGTGCCTGTATCCCATATCCATCTGATCTGCGGGAAGCGTGTATTCGCTGCTGCCGTCTCCCGATATGACCTCCGCTTTTTCGACGATATCCTTCATCTCGCCGCCGTAAGCTCCGGCATTCATGAATACCGCGCCGCCTGTGCTGCCCGGGATACCGCTGGCGAACTCCATGCCTGCAAGGCCGTGCCTTGCCGCTTCGCGCGCCACCTGTGAAAGCAGTGCTCCGCATCCGGCCTCGATGATCCTGTCCCGTACAGTTATACTGTCAAAGGCTTCGCCCAGCTTGATGACCGCGCCCCGGTAACCGCCGTCTTTCACCAGTATGTTCGATCCGTTACCTGTCACTATATTATCTGTCCCGGTCTCCGAAAGCAGATTCAGAGAGATCTTCAGCTCTTCGCGGTCAGCCGGTATGATCAGCAGAGACGCCCTGCCCCCGGTCCTGAAAGATGTATATTCTCCCATGTCTGCATTTTTTCTGACCGTTCCTTTTTTTATGTTCTTCTTCAGTCTTTCATATATGTCTGTGTCATTCATCAAGGGTTTCCTTCCCCGGTCCGCGGACCTTCTTTTTGTTATAAAGTACCCTGTAATCCCTAAGGTCTGTGGACATGCCCTTCTTTGTCAGCTGCATGTTCACTGCATAGCAGATATATGCATATATTACTGCAAATACAGGTATGCCTATGATCATTCCTATGAACCCGAACAGTCCCCCGCCTACCAGGATGGCAAAAAGCACCCAGAAGCTTGGGAGTCCCGTGCTGTCCCCGAGTATCTTCGGCCCTATTATGTTGCCGTCTACCTGCTGCAGTATCAGTATGAATATCAGGAAATAGAGGCATGTTTTCGGATCTTCCATGAGCAGCAGCAGTGCCGAAGGTATGGCGCCTATGAAAGGCCCGAAAAACGGTATTATATTCGTGATTCCAATTATTATGCTTATCAGCGCTGCATAGGGCCATCCGAATACGGACATGCATATGAAACAGATTATGCCGACTATCATGGAATCTATTATTTTCCCGTTTATGAATCCGCCGAATGTCCTGTTCGTAAATGCAGCTCCGTGCAGTATTGCTTCGGCCTTATCCTTTTTAAAGATCGCATAGGTCAGTTTTTTCGACTGCGCCGCGAATATTTCCTTGCGGTTTATGAAAAATACACATATCACTATTCCTATGAAAAAGTTCTTTATAACATTCAGAACGCTGAAAATGCCTTCCGATATGCCGGAAAGCACCGACTCATATTCAGGTACCAGTATTCCTTCCACCCAGTCGGTGAATTTCACGGAAATATCGCTGATCCATTTTTCCATAGGGCCGGTTATCTGCGGGATCTGATCGAATTTGCTTTCTGTCCAGCCGGCAAGGCTGTCCACTGCCCCCGGAAGAGTTTTCGCTATACTTATTATGCTGTTTATTATCTGAGGAATTATCATCCACAGAAAACCTACGACGATTATAAGGATCGCAGCGACCGTGATGACCGAAGCTATCCCCTTTGCTATTGTCCTGCTCCTGTCTTTCCCCTTTATCCTGGGCCATTTCAGTCCCGAGAATTTTCTTGCGGCCAGATTATACAGAGGAGAAAAGAGGTACGCCATGACCAGTCCGTAAATAAACGGAGTGATTATGGACGTAAAAGCCGCTGCCGCCCTGGCAAAGCCGTCGAAGCGCAGTACTATGAAAAAAAACAGGATAATAAACACAGCGGTAAAGAACACTGTAATACCCCATTTTATATATTTGCTTTCAAACTGAAGTTTCATATCATACAGCCCTAAAACTCGATACATCCCTTATCTATAATATTTTACAATAAAAATCGCCTAAAGTCTTTACTTTTTTATTATTTCCCCTTGCAAATCCTGAGCGATAGTGTATAATTACTTTAAATAATAAATAATTATACAAAGCAAACGATTCGGAGGAAACGAAAATGGCAAAAGAAAAAGTAGTTCTGGCTTACTCCGGCGGACTTGATACTTCTGTAATAATCCCGTGGCTCAGGGAAAATTATCAATGTGAAGTTATCGCTGTATGCTGTAACGCCGGACAGAAAGAAGATTTCGACGCTGTCAAGCAGAAAGCGCTGGATACCGGCGCATCCAAAGCCATCGTCCTGGATATACAGGATGAATTCATAACTGATTATATATGGCCCACACTCAAGGCCGGCGCCGTATATGAAGACGACTATATGCTGGGGACATCCATGGCCAGACCTCTTATGGCCAAGAAACTGGTTGAAGTTGCGCAGAGCGAAGGCGCATATTACATATGCCACGGATGCACAGGAAAGGGAAACGACCAGGTAAGATTCGAGACCTCCATCAAGGCTCTTGACCCTGCCATAAAGATCATAGCTCCCTGGAGGAATGACAAATGGAAATTCACTTCCCGCGAAGACCTCATAGCATATGCTGACAAACATAATATTCCTATCGATCAGAGTATCGAAAAAATATACAGCAGAGACGAAAACATATGGCATATCAGCCATGAAGGGGGCAATCTGGAGAATCCCTGGAACGAACATCTGGACAATATACACGTTCTTTCAGTTCCTCCCGAAAAAGCTCCGGATCAGCCTACCTATGTGGAAATAGATTTCAGGGAAGGCGTACCCGTAAAAGTCAACGACAAAGAACTCTCACCCATAGGCATCCTCACCCTGCTCAATAAGCTGGGCAGCGAGAACGGTGTCGGCACCATCGATATCATCGAGAACCGTCTGGTCGGCATGAAATCCAGAGGCGTATACGAGACACCGGGAGGCACCATCCTCTACAACGCTCATAAGGCCCTTGAGAAACTCATACTGGACAGAGATACCCTCCAGTATAAAAAAATAGTTTCACAGAAATTTGCACAACTGGTATATGACGGTTTGTGGTATACTCCTCTTAGGGAAGCCATATCAGCTTTTGTCGACAACACTCAGCAGCTGGTTACGGGAAAAGTAAAGATGAAACTATACAAGGGCACTGCTCTTTCGGTAGCGTCCCAGTCGCCCAATTCTCTCTACATGGAAGAATTCGCGACATTCAGCAAGGATGAAGTATATACCCAGAGCGATGCTACAGGTTTCATAAATCTCTTCTCGCTTCCTCTTAAGATAAGAGCCATACAGAAACAGAACAAAGAAGGAGTAAAGCCCAATGAAGCTTTGGAAAGGAAGGTTTACAAAGCAGGCGAGTTCGTCGAGTGACGAATTCAATGCATCGATAAACTTCGATCAGAGACTATACAAAGAAGACATAGCCGGCAGCATAGCGCACGCTGAAATGCTGGGCAAAAAAAATATTCTGACACCAGAAGAAGCGGATAAAATAATATCCGCTCTTTTGGGTATACAGGAAGACATAGAATCCGGCAAAGTCCGTTTTACTGTCGAGCAGGAAGACATACACATGAATATCGAATCTCTGCTCACTCAGCGCATAGGAGACACCGGTAAAAAGCTCCACACCGCACGCAGCAGGAACGACCAGGTAGCTGTGGACTTCAGGATGTATGTCAAAAAAGAGATCAGCGAAACGGAAAAAAATCTGGATTCCCTGCTGAGAGTTCTCAGGGACACCGCTTCTGACAACGTTCAGACCGTGATGCCCGGCTATACTCATCTCCAGAGAGCCCAGCCGGTGACTCTCGGATATCATCTGCTGGCATATTACCAGATGTTCAGCCGCGACAGATCCAGATTCGAGGACTGCCTCAGACGTGCCGACGCCCTGCCTCTCGGTTCGGGCGCACTTGCGGGCACGACTTACGATACGGACCGGCAGTTCCTTGCAGATCAGCTGGGATTCGCCTCTGTCACCGCCAATGCCATGGATTCGGTAAGCGACAGGGATTTTGCGCTGGAATTTCTCAGCTGCTCTTCGATATGCATGATGCACCTTTCCCGGTTCTGTGAAGAACTGGTATTATGGAGTTCCAAAGAATTCAGTTTCGTGGAGATAGACGACGCCTATGCTACCGGAAGCAGCATAATGCCTCAGAAAAAGAACCCGGACATGGCCGAACTGATCCGCGGCAAGACCGGCCGCGTATACGGCGATCTTATGACTCTTCTTACAGTTATGAAGGGGCTGCCTCTGGCATACAACAAGGATATGCAGGAAGATAAAGAGCCGGTGTTCGATGCAGGCGACACCCTGAACGACTCTCTGTCTATTTTCACGGAAATGCTTTCTACCATAACTTTCCGAAAAGAAAACATGGCAAAGGCTGCGAAATACGGATATATGAATGCTACGGACGCTGCCGATTATCTGGTGTCCAGGGGCCTGCCCTTCAGGGAATGCCATGAGATCATCGGAAGCCTGGTCCTCAGGTGCATAGAAAAAGGATGCGCCATCGAGGACATGACTATCGGAGAACTTAAGGAATTCTCTCCTCTGTTCGAAGATGATATATACGAAAAGATCAGCGTGACTGCATGTATAAACAGCAAAAGATCCCAGGGCTCCACTTCTTTTGCGAGCGTAAGGGAACAGCTGAATGATCTGGAATGAAAAGGAGTCTGACGCCGATGTTTCCGAACCCGCGTGACAAATGGAGCTTCAGGACCCACTTTTTCGGTGCCCTGCTTGCCGCTGCCGGTACAGTATATCTGATCATATCCCATACCGGCCGTACGATACCATTCCTTATATTCGGGCTCTCAATGATAGCGCTGTACAGCTGCAGCGCTCTTTATCATTATATGCCCGGGCCCGAACAGCGTATCGCACGTCTGCGCAAGCTGGATCATTCCATGATATTCGTCCTGATAGCGGGTACTTATACTCCGATCCTGGCATTCATAATACCGGCGCCCGGTTCCACGGTCATAATGGCCGCGATATGGGCGATAACCGCAGCAGGCATAATAATGAAAATGATATGGATGAATGCGCCACGCTGGCTTTATACGCTTTTCTACGTGCTGATGGGATGGGGCATAGCGGCGGAACTGCCTTATATATATGGGATATCGCCCGGCTGCGCCGTATGGATGGTCATCGGCGGGATCCTTTATACCATAGGCGCTGTCATGTATGCGGTAAAAAAGCCGAACATCCTTTCAGGGTTCGGTTTCCATGAAATATTCCACGTTTTTATAATACTGGGCTCTGTCGGACACTATATAGCCATTGCATTTTATGTATGATATGAAAGAGGTGATCGAGATGTTCAGCCTTCCTGATTATTTTTACGACCTGAATATTTTCTCAATAAGTTTAAGACTGTTCCTGGCTCTCATAATGGGCGGGGCCATCGGTCTGGAAAGAGGCGCGAACCGTCACCCTGCGGGATTCCGCACACATATACTCGTATGTATGGGAGCTGCTATCGCCATGCTCACCAACCAGTATATAGTTGACTTTTTTCCGGGAGCCAGCGACCCGGCAAGGCTGGGCGCCCAGGTTATCACCGGCGTAGGTTTCCTTGGCGCAGGCACTATACTGATCACCGGCAGACAGAAGATCAAAGGCCTTACCACAGCAGCAGGTCTCTGGGCTTCAGCATGTCTCGGGCTCGCCATAGGTATAGGCTTCTATGAAGGCGCTCTTATCGGTGCGGTACTGATATTCGTCAGCCTTGCCCTGCTGCCGAATATAGAGAACTACGTATATGAGCATTCCGGCATAATGAACCTTTATATAGAACTGAACGGACTCGAGTCATTCAGAAATTTTATGAAAACAGTAAAATCCAGAGATCTAACAATAATAGAAACAAGCCTCAATCAGGCCGATCCTCTGACCCCCGGCGGTGTGGCTCTCGTGCTTTCTGTAAAAATACCGAAGCACAGGAGCAACGGCGAAGTCATAGAGGAATTGTCGGATCTGGAAGGCATTTCACTTATAGACGAACTTTAAAAGCAGGATACGATCATGAAACTATATGTAATAAGCGACACTCACGGCAAAACAGCCAAAGCAAAGAAAATATTCGGCAGACTTACAGATGTGGATCTGCTCATCCACCTGGGCGACTATAAAAAAGACGCTCTTTGTCTTGAAAAAGAACTGTCTGCGGATACCATATACGTGGAAGGCAACATGGACGGCGCCATGACCGCGTCCAGCACATCCAGGATACTTGAGACTGAATACGGAAAGATCCTTCTCACTCACGGTCACCTTGAAGGCGTAAAGTACGGTTATGACGGACTTATCCGCCGGTGCATGGAAGAAGGCTGCAAAGCAGTGCTTTTCGGCCACACTCACGAACCGGTTTTCACGGAACGGGAAGGTATCTATCTTATAAATCCGGGCAGCCTTACTTTGCCCAGAGACGGCAGCGGCGGTTCCTATGCCGTAGTATACACTTCTCCGGAGGAACTGCGCGGTTCCATAGTCTATTACGGAGACAGAAACGACCCCGCCGGGAACAGGTCCCGGGGAGGCCGCCTGAAAAACATCTTCAATTACAGCGATCGTTTCTGATCTATCTTTCCTTTGTCGTATCTACATTCAAATATACCGAAGCGCCGGTAGCTGCCAGTCTGCCCTTGTTCCCGCTCACAGCTTCGCAGGTCAGCTGGGTTATCCGTTTTCCCGCTGCGACGGCCCGGGCGGTAACTATCAGCGTGTCTCCTATTTCCACCGGCCTGATGTATTTCACATCCAGGCTGACGGTAGGTGCAAAATTTTTCCCGGCATAAAATCTGGCCAGGGCTGCGATAGTAAGATCGAAAGCTGCGCAGATAGCTCCTCCGTGCATGAGGCCTGCTCTGTTGGCCTGCCAGGGCTGCACCGGGAAGCTGAATGTCATGGTCCTGTCCGCAAAGGAACAGCTCCCTCCGGCAGATCTCATCATGCCGTTGAGAGTGTCCTTCTGAGTCACGTTGTTTTCTTTCATGGTCTTCTCCATGAAAGCTTCCATCCGCTCCTGATCGTCCATGTCTTATATGTCCTTCATGCAAAGCACGGAGATCCCGTTCTCACGAAGAAGTTTGCCCGCTTTTTCCGGGTCTTCCACTTTGAATATCAATGTGGCCTTGCCGGTCTCAGAGCGTATCAGAGAATAAATATAGTCTACGCCTATATGGGCTTCCGACAGCTTTTCCAGCACCGAATGCAATCCGCCCGGCACATCGTCAAAGCTTATCGCAAGTACTGTTGTTATGCTGGCAGTGAATCCGCTCTCATTCAGAACTTTCACAGCAGCATCAGGGTCATCGACTATGCATCTCAGTATCCCGAAATCCACTGTGTCGGCGATGCATACCGCCTTCATATCGATCTTGTTCTCTGCCAGGACCCTTGTATAGTCCGACAGTCGCCCTGTTTCATTCTCCAGGAAAACCGAAATCTGTTTTATGAACATTTTCTCCTCCTTTTCTAGACTCTTTCAGAAAGATGTCTCGTATCTTCTACTCTTAATGCTTTGCCCTCGCTTCTGGGCAGAGTCCCTTCACTGAGGAACTTCAGTTTGCAGCCGATACCCAGAACCGTACGAAGATCATGATCCACTCTTTTTCTGAGATTCTCGAGAAAACCTATGTCGTCTATGGCAAGGCCCTCCGCCAGTTCCACATGAAGTTCGAAGGTGTCGCGGTTGTTCTCTCTGCCTACCAGTATCTTGTAGTTCAGAGTCAGCTCTGCAAAGTTGGCTATAACGCTCTCGATCTGAGACGGGAATACGTTCACGCCTCTTATTATGAGCATGTCGTCGGAACGTCCCAGAACACGGCTCATCCTTGCTGTTGTGCGCCCGCAGCCGCATTTTTCAGGCATGAGATAGCATATGTCCCTGGTCCTGTATCTTATTAGAGGTATCCCCTCCTTGCCGATGGTAGTGAATACAAGTTCTCCTTTTTCTCCGTAAGGCAGCACTTTCTCTGTCTTCGGATCTATGATCTCGGGTATGAACATGTCTTCCATGATATGCATGCCGTTCTGCTGGCTGCAGCTGCATGATACGCCCGGTCCCATTACTTCGGAAAGCCCGTATATATCGAAAGCCTTGATGCCGAGGCTCTTTTCTATTTCCTCTCTCATGCCTTCTGTCCATGGCTCCGCTCCGAATACTCCCGACTTCAGCGAAAGTTCTTCAGGCGCTATGCCTGCTTTTCTGATAGCTTCGGCAATGGTCAGTGCATAAGAAGGCGTGCAGCACAGTATCGTGCTTTTGAAATCCTTCATCAGCAATATCTGTTTCTGAGTGTTGCCGCTGCTCATCGGTATAACGGAAGCTCCCATATATTCGTCTCCTCCGTGAGCGCCCAGGCCTCCGGTGAAAAGTCCGTATCCGTAGGCGATCTGTATGACAGAGGTCTTGTCTCCTCCTGCCATGGCCAGGCATCTTGCGATGCATTCCGCCCAGTTCTCAAGGTCGTGCTTGGTATAGCCTACTACCGTAGGTCTCCCGGTTGTGCCGGAGGAAGCATGTATCCTTACGATCTCGCTAAGCGGCGATGAAAACATGCCATACGGATAATTGTCTCTCAGATCCGCCTTCGTAGTGAAAGGCAGTTCTCTGAGGTCATCCAGAGACTGTATGTCTCCGGGCTTGATGCCCTTTTCCTGCATCTTTCCTCTGTATGTTTCCACATTGCGGTATATGCGTTCCACAGTACCTTTGAGCTTCTTCAGCTGTGTTTTTTCCAGTTCTTCTCTGTCGGCGCATTCCGCCGGTCTGTTCCAAATCATTTATTTTTCCTCCCGTCCCAGAGCGAAGGCTTTTTTATTAAGCTCGACGAACCTGGGTTTGACTGTTTGTTCTATCTGTTTCAACCAAATCTCTTCCGGGAAAGGAAGCACGTTCGACACAGCGCCGAGCAAAACGGTATTCACAGCCTTGCTGCTGCCGCATTTTTCTGCTATGCCAAGGGCATCCGTAAGAACAACATTTCCGGCGTTCTTTTTCAGAAAATCTTCTATATCCTCCGGATATTCCGCCGCCCCCATGATAACGGGCATCGGCTTTATCCTCTGAGTATTGACGAACATGGAGCCTCCCTTTTTAAGGTAAGGGACCCATCTGTATGCTTCAAGCAGCTCAAAGGCCACTATTATGTCCGCTCCGCCCTTGTCGATTATAGGAGATCCTATAGACCCGCTGCTGATCCTTACGTGAGTCACAACGCTGCCGCCTCTCTGGGCCATGCCGTGTACCTCCGAAAGCTTTGCGTCATATCCTTCTTCAAGAGCTATATTGCCAAGGAGCACGCTGGCCAGCAGGGTACCCTGTCCGCCTACGCCGACTATGAGGATATTCAGGTCTTTTATTTTTGAATCAGTCATTCTGTTTATCCTCCTTTCTTATAGCTCCGAAGGGGCACACTCTTGCGCAGAGGCCGCATCCCACACATCTTTCAGGCACGATGATCATTTCTCCGTCCTGCTTTTCTATGGCCGGGCAGCCTATGTCCATGCATTTGCCGCATTTCCTGCATTCATCGGTGATCACATACGGTATACCCGGCTGTTTTACTATAAGAGCGCAGGGCCTCTTTGATATTATCACCGAAAGTTCGTCTCTTTCACATTCTTCTTTTATGGCTTTTTCCATCTCTTCCATATCGAAAGGATCTATCTCTCTGACATGCTTTGCGCCGCAGGCTCTGCAGAGTGCCGGTATATCGACCGCCGGGGCCTCGCTGCCCCTTATGTCTCTGCCTGTGGCCGGGTTGTCCTGGTGACCGGTCATACCTGTTATCCTGTTATCCAGGATGATCACCGTACCCGCTGATTTGTTATAGCTCATGTCGATGAGGCCGGTTATTCCGGAATGGAAAAAAGTGGAATCGCCTATGACGGCTACTACATCCTTCCCGAATTTTCCGCCCCTTGCTTTTTCAAAACCATGAGCCATTCCTATAGAGGCGCCCATGCAGAGGCAGGTATCGATGGATGATGTCGGCGGCAGAGAACCGAGCGTATAGCACCCGATATCTCCTGTTACCGTCTTCTTCAGCCTGCTCAGTACATAGAACAGTGCTCTGTGGGGACATCCCGCACAGAACAGCGGCGGTCTTACCGGCGCCTCTGCTGACTCACAGTGATCAGCAAGAGGCTTCCTAAAGACTTTTCTTATCATATTCACCGAATATTCTCCCTGTATGGTGAAAAATTCCTTGCCACAGACTTCTATGCCCATAGCCGCGATCTGTTCTTCTATGAAAGGCTGTCCTTCCTCTATCACGAAAAGCTTTTTTACCTTGCCTGCAAATTCCTTTATAAGCTCCTTCGGCAGCGGATACACGGATCCCAGTTTCAGGAAGCTTGCCTCAGGCATGGCTTCTTTCGCATATTGATAACATATACCTGATGTGATTATGCCTGTTTCCTCCGAGGCCATCTCAATCCTGTTTATCTCAAAGCTGCTGCTGTCCTTTTCGAACTGCTGCAGTCTTTTTTCCTGAGCTATATGAAGTTTTTTTGCTGCCGCAGGCATAGCCACATATTTGGCCGTATTCTTCACATACGGTTTCAGCGGCCTTTCTTCCGGCGGCTCCAGTTCTACGATACCTCTGGAATGGGATATGCGTGTATTTGATCTTACAAGCATCACCGTATCATATTTCTCGCTGTATTCGAAAGCCAGCTTCAGATAATCCTTGCATTCCTGAGAAGTCGCGGGCTCAAGAAGAGGTACTCCCGCGCTTCGCGCATAGAATCTGGAATCCTGCTCATTCTGGCTGGAATGACATCCGTTGTCGTCTGCGACCACAAAAACTATCCCGGCATTGACGCCGGTGCAGGCAGCGGTGAAAAACGGATCTGCCGCTACATTCAGCCCTACATGTTTCATGCATGTCATGGCTCTGGCTCCGGCGATCCCTGCGCCTACGGCGACCTCGGCCCCTACTTTTTCATTCGGCGCCCATTCAAGATAGATATCTTTGTATTCCACAGCGCTTTCAGTTATCTCAGTGCTCGGCGTGCCGGGATATGAAGATATGACTTTTACCCCCGCCTCGTAAGCCCCTCTTGCGAAGGCTTCGTTTCCTAACATTATCTTTTTTTCCATATTCACTTATTCCTTTTGTCTATTACTCTCTTTCCTTTTCCCTCGAATCTGGGCAGAGTGCCTGAAGATACCAGGGTGACTTTTGCGTCTATATTCAGGACAGTGCGGAGATCGTGAGCGATCTTTTTCCTCAGTTCTTCCAGTCTGCCGAAGTTGTCCAGCATCGTAGCATCCGAAAATTCTACCCTTACTTCTATCCTGTCCATATATCCTTCGCTGTATACTATGATCTCATAGAACGGCTCTATTTCCTTCGTGGACATTACCACCGATTCTATCTGCGACGGGTAAACGTTGACTCCCCTTATTACCAGCATATCGTCGGAACGTCCCTGCACCTTGGCCATCCTCATCGAAGTCCTGCCGCAGCTGCACGGCGTATCGTCCAGCCATGTCATGTCCCTCGTCCTGTAACGCAGCATCGGGAAAGCTTCCCTGGTAAGAGACGTTATGACCAGTTCGCCTGTTTCTCCCATGTTCATCGGCTTCAGAGTCTTCGGATCTATTATCTCCGAAAAATAATGGTCTTCGGCTATATGCATGCCGTTCTTTTTATAGCATTCTCCGGAATATCCGGGGCCGCCCAGTTCAGACAGTCCGTAATTCTCAGTGGCAAGTATGCCAAGCTGCTTTTCTATCTTGGCCCTCATCGCCTCTGTGTGGCCTTCACCTCCGAAAAGCGCCAGTCTGAGTTTGATCTTCTTTTTGTCTATTCCTCTCTTCTCGATCTCGTCTGCCATATAAAGGGCATATGACGGCGTCGATACCAGCACGGTCGTCCCGAAGTCCTGCATTATCATGAGCTGTCTTTCAGTATTGCCGCTGGAAAGGGGTATCACCATGGCGCCCACTTTTTCCATGCCGTAATGAAGACCGAAGCCGCCGGTGAAAAGTCCGTATCCGAAAGATATCTGGGTTATGTCGTCTGAGGTCACGCCTGTGGCGGAAATGACTCTTGCCAGGATCTCGGTCCAGTTATCCAGATCGTTCCTGGTGTATCCTTCTATCTTCGGCTTCCCTGTTGTGCCGGAAGATCCGTGCACTCTTACGATCTTTTTCCTGTCCACAGCGAAAAGTCCGAACGGATAGTTCGCCCTCAGGTCATCTGCCGTAGTGAACGGGAGCAGCCTTACATCATCCAGTGTCTGGATATGTTCCGGCTTCAGTCCCATATCATCGAATTTTTTCTTATAAAAAGGCACCCTCTCATAGCATCTGTTCACAGTGTCTTTCAGGCGCTCAAGCTGGATCTCTTTGATTTTCTTCCTGTCGGCGCACTCGATTTCCTTGTTCCAGATAATGTGTTCCATTTATATATTCTCACTTCTTTCTTAATAAAACTATTCTATAGTAAAAAGCGCCTGAAATCAAACAGTTCGGAAGAATAATGCTCTTTTTTTTGTTTTTTGAAATGGCTGTTCCGCATATGCTGTGATATAATTTTATATTATGAGTAAAATTATAGACCGGTTCGGCAGGACCGTAGAAAGCAGAATATGTAAGAATCCGGCTCTTACCCACAGACTGCTGTGCGCCGGTTATTCCTTCACCCGTATGCAGATGAAGCATTTCCCAAACAGGAAGCTTCCGGATTCAAGAGCAGATGCCGCGGTCATATGCATGGATGCTCTTCTGGATCCGCTGAAAAAGCGGGGGCAGACTGCCATAGTGAATATTTTTCTTCCGTGCGAGATGCTCCATGCTCTTGGCATACGTCCTCTGGTGGCGGAACAGATATCCTGCTACCTCTGCGGCGCCGCGAGCGAACAAGGCTTTCTGAAGACCGCTTCTGCCGCGGGCGTCCCGGATACTATGTGCTCCTATCACAGGATAATGACAGGCTTCGCTCTTTCCGGCGTGATGCCGAAACCGGATTTCGCAGCCAATACGACTATGGCCTGCGATGCAAACACAAATACCTTCCGTTTCCTTTCCAGACACTGGAAAGTGCCTCATTTCACCATAGACACGCCCATGTCATGTTCAGACGAAGCAGTGGATTATGTCGCTTCTCAGCTGGAAAAAATGGGCCGCGACATTGAAGATACCGTAAAAATGAAAATCGACAGAGAAAAACTGACGCAGTCCTTGTCACTGAGCAGAAAAACTCTCGAAAATTACAATAAATATCTCAAAGTGCTCGCAGAAAAATATTTCATCAACGATATGACTTCGGAAATGTATTCCATACTGGCTCTGCATAATCTGCTCGGCACTCCGCAGTCGGAAAATTACTTCCGCATGCTTCTGAAAGACTGCCGTGAAGCTCCTGAACGTGGCAAAGGCCGCAGGCTGTTCTGGGTGCATACTCTTCCCAACTGTCAGGATTCCATGCGTGAAATAATAAACTGGAATCCTGACAATCAGCTGCTGATCTCAGACCTTACGATAGACGCTCCGGACGATTTCCGGTGGGCCGGGGAAACCGACCCTTACAGAGCTATGGCACGCAGGGTACTGGGTAATACCTTCAACGGCGAATTTTCACACAGAGGCAGAAAGATAATAGCCGCTGCACATAAACTGAATGCCGACGGCATAGTAATGTTCTCACACTGGGGATGCAGGAATACCAACGGCGGCATCAAGATCCTTTCCGACATGGCTGAGGAAGCCGGCATCCCGCTTCTGGTCCTGGACGGAGACGGATGCGATATGAAAAACACCAACGACGGACAGATGTCCACACGTCTGGAAGCATTTCTCGAATTGCTGGAGGAGAAAAAATGATCACATACATATGCCGATATGCACCTGCCGCAATAATAGCCGGCTTCTCGGAAAACGCGGAACTGTTCAACAGTGCAGCCGAGGATCTCAGTGATGCCGACGGCATAAGCCATCAGAACATGTGCGGTTTTTCCCGCGCTCTCATCGCTGCTGCTATGGAAAAGAAGGTCTCCGGACTGCTCCTCACCAGCTGCTGCGACTGCATCAAAAGGGCGTTCGACATAATAAGCGGATATGCGGATCCAGACTATATTTATATGCTGGATCTGCCTCGATGCAACACTCAATGCGCAGAGACATACTATGCAGAAGAACTGCTGAGGTTCATAAACGATTACAAGAAATTTTCCGGCAGACAGTTCGATGTGAAAAAAGCTGCTGCCTGGCTGAAGTATCATAAAAAAGACGGTGCAGAACCAGCCGGACGCCAAAGCATAGCTCTTCTGGGAGCACGCGTATCAGACAGCCTTTTTGAAAATCTGGAAGCAAGGTCACATCTGCCTCTTGACGACCTCACCTGCTCCGCAGGGGGAAGTACAGATGAAATGCCTGAAGATATCACGGACGCGGAAAATTTTTCACGCTGGTATGCATCACAGCTGCTTGCCCAGAGGAGCTGCATGCGCATGACAGACTGCTCTTCCCGCAGGGATATCCTTAAAAAAGGAAATTTCAGCGGCGTGATATATAACACTATCAAATTCTGCGATTTCTATAATTACGAATTCGCGGATCTGAAAGACGAAACAGATATGCCTGTCACAAAAATAGAAACCGATTTCACAAAAGGCAGCAGCGGTCAGATAGGCACCAGAGCGGAAGCTTTCATGGAAAGCGTGGCGCCGAAAGATTCCCGAACGCGTACCGGCATCTCCCCAGCAGGGAAATACGTGATGGGCGTGGACAGCGGATCGACTTCCACCGACGCCGTTATCATGGACGAAGGGAAGAACATAGTTGCTTACTGCATAATCCCTACCGGGGCCAGAGCCTCGGAAAGCGCGGAAAAAGCTGTTTCTGCCGTACTGGATTCCTCAGGTCTGCATAAAAAAGACATAGCGTTCACCGTCGCCACAGGCTACGGCAGAAGCGGGATAGATCCAGGCGACCGGACAGTGACCGAAATAACCTGCCATGCGCGCGGCGCCTATTTCCTCGATCCTCATGTAAGAACGATCATCGACATAGGCGGACAGGACAGCAAAGTCATAGCTCTGGACGAAAACGGCGCAGTGAAAAGCTTCCTGATGAACGACAAATGCGCTGCCGGCACCGGCAGGTTCCTTGAAACAATGGCCAGAGTCCTTGAACTCGATATGGATACTATGACGGCAAATGGACTGGAATGGGACGAAGATCTGACCATTTCCAGCATATGCACCGTATTCGCGGAATCCGAAGTAGTTTCCCTGATCGCAGAAAACAAAAATGCCCCGGACATAATCCATGGTCTGAATAAATCCGTGGCATCCAAGACTGTTTCGCTCGTCAGCCGTATACCGCTGAAGGAAAAGGTCATGATAACCGGAGGCGTGGCCCGCAACCCGGGAGTGGTGAAAGCTATAGAGGATCAGCTCCGCATCAGTCTGCTCGTATCGCCCAGGGCTCAGATCTGCGGAGCTCTGGGAGCCGCACTTACGGCACGCTTGCAGATCGGATAAGGAAATCTTTGCCCCCTCTTGATCATTATGATATAATACAGCGGTAATAAATATTATAGGGGGGGATAATGCTATGAGTTTATTTAAAGAATCCAGAAAATACTTATTTCTATGTCTTATAACCTCTTTGCTCCTGACATTTACGGTCATGCCCTTTGTGAATCCGACACAGGTATCAGCAGCAAGCAAAAAATACCAGATCACATGCTATACTACACTGGTCTACAATCATCATGTCGGCAACGAATGGAACTGCAGAGCAAAGATAAAAGGCAAAACCCTGAGGGACGGAAGCTCCTGTACCGTTTCTTCCGGAAGTCCCATCACAATCGTAAGCAAAGCCACCGAAAATGATAAACGCCCGGATACCGCCAGTTCTACCAAACATATCAAGATCTCGAATCTTTCATCCGGTCAGACCAAAAATTTCTCGACAAAAGTAACTGTCCGCGAAAACAGCGGGCGCTATTCCGGCAATACGGCAAAATGGAAATTCTCTTATGTAATAAAGCGCATATAATGCTGCGAAGGGATTGATTATTCCTTTAACCATCCCTGAGAAAGAGCCTGAATCCCTTTTCGGAACGAAAAAATACAGGCTCTTTTCTCTTATCGCCGGATCATGACTTCCGGCAGGCAGCGAAATATACAAAGCATTTTTCTCATTGCGTTTCCCGTGCTGTCAGACATCTTTGCCTGTGTTTACGGCACGCAGCAGTCTGTTCCACTGAGCATCGATATACTGCTGGGTTTCTTCTATCATCCATTCATTGCCTTTCCGGAACATATGTCTGAATCTTCCCTGCCTGCTGAGGAAATCTTCTACAGGAAGTTTTTTCTTTGGTTCGTAAGTCAGTTTCCATTTCCCGTGATCCACCTCATAAAGCGGCCATACGCAGGTATCCACTGCCAGTCTGCAGATCTCGGCAAAATCTTCAGCCTCATAGCGCCATCCCCTTGGGCACGGTGCCAGTATGTTGAGAAAGGCAGGGCCTTCAGTGTAGAGAGCTTTTCTCGCCTTTTCATGAAGATCCCTGAAATTTCCAAATGGTGTCGTCTGAGCCAGATAAGGTATATTATGAGCAGCTATTATCTCCGTCAGGTTTTTCTTGTTCTGTATCTTGCCCGGAGAACAGCTGCCTACCGGCGTAGTCGTGGCGTCCGCGAACCTGGGAGTCGCCGATGAACGCTGGATGCCGGTATTCATATATGCTTCGTTGTCGTAACATACATATACCATGTCGTGCCCTCTTTCCATGGCTCCGGAAAGAGACTGAAGCCCGATGTCGTAGGTGCCGCCGTCGCCGCCGAAAGCTATGAATTTAAAGTTGTCTTTTATCTTTCCTTTTTTCTTCAGCACCCTGTATGCAGTTTCAACGCCGCTTGTAACAGCTCCGGCATTTTCAAAAGCGCTGTGTATATAACTGTCCTCATAAGCTGTATAAGGATACATGAATGTCGATACCTCAAGACAGCTGGTAGCGTTCGTTATGACAGCCTTGTCTCCCGGTTCCAGAGCACGCAGAACGCCTCTGACAGCTATGCCTGCGCCGCATCCTGCGCACAGCCTGTGGCCCCCGGCCAGCCTTTCGTCTTTTTCCACTTCCCTTTTCAGGTCGTATTTATATGTTTCACTGTTATATGTCATTGTCGTTCTCTCTTCCTAAATCAACTGCATCCGGAAATCTGGAATCTCTGACTCCCACATATCTGTAGACGTCTCCCGGGTCATCCGTGTAGTAGATCACATAAAGATCCTGGAATATATCGTAGAAATCCTCTACCGTGATGTCTCTGCCGCCTAGCCCGTATATATAATTTATAGCATACGGTTTTCCCGAAAGATCGTAAAGCGAATTCCTGGCTTCGTTGAAAAGCGGTCCGCCGCTGTTGGAAAAGCTCTCGGCTTTGTCCATTATAGCTACAGCCTTGACCTTGCACATAGCTCTCGACAGCGGGATCCTCGGAAAAGGCCTGAACACTCTCAGCTTGATCATGCCGACTTTTTTGTTTTCGGCCCTCAGCCTGTCCACAGCTTCCTTTGCGGTCCCGGCGCTGGAGCCGATCACGACCAGGGCAACATCGGCGTCGTCCATCATATATTCTTCAAAGAAACCATAATCTCTGTCTGTCATTTCACAGAATTTCTCCGCAGTCTGCTTTATGACAGGCATGGAATCTTTCATTGCCTGTGCCTGCTGTCTCTTCACTTCCATATAATACGGGGAAACACCGTACGGTCCTACTGCCAGAGGATTTTCGTGCTTCAGGAGATAATTCTCCGGAGCGTATTCTCCGACAAACTTGCTGACCTTGTCGTCTTCCACCAGTTCTATATTTGATACTCCGTGACTTGTGATGAAGCCGTCCTGACAGATCATCACCGGCAGCCTGCATTTTTCGGCTATCACTATTCCCTGGATGAAATTGTCATATACCTCCTGATTGGTCTCGGCATATATCTGTATCCATCCCGAATCCCTGGCGCCCATCGAATCCGAATGATCATTATTGATATTTATCGGCCCTGTCAGCGCCCTGTTCACAACGGCCATCGTCACCGGCAGCCTGGCGGACGAAACTACATAAAGCAGCTCCCACATATATGCCAGTCCTGCTGAAGATGTAGCGGTAACAGCCCTTGCTCCGGCTGCAGAAGCACCCATGCATACGGACATGGCACTGTGTTCCGATTCCACCGCTACGAATTCCGTATCCACTTCTCCGTTGGCTATATAATCGGAAAAATACTGCGGGATTTCTGTTGAAGGAGTGATTGGAAAAGCTCCCATCACATCAGGTATTACCTGTTTCATTGCATAAGCCACTGCTTCATTGCCCGACATCCTGTCTCTTATGCTCATTTCTTTTCCTCCTTCACCATTTCTATAGCATCGAACGGGCATACTCTGGCGCATATCCCGCAGCCCTTGCAGTGCATGAAATCGAAATCCAGCCGCTTTCCGTCCTTTACAGGTATGGAACTGTCCGGGCAGTAAGGTACGCAGAGCATACACTGTCTGCAGTTCTCTTCTTTGAAAACCGGCATATTGACTCTCCAGTCCCCGGTATTCACAAGCTTAGACGTGGCAGGCTCTATGATCTCGGCGCCGATGCTGATATCCTGCCATGTTATTCTTTCATTTATTTCTTTCGCTGTTTTTCTCAACTTACCTTTACCTCTTTCATCGATAATTTCAGCGCAGCCATATTCCCTTCTATCATCTGAGGCTTATGGGCGAACTTGTGGCGGAAAGAACCCTCCATGTCCTTTACGAATCTTTCCTGATCTATGACATTGCTGACTTTAACAACAGCAGCCAGCATAGGAGTATTGGGGAAATTCTTCCCCATGGTCTCCATGGATATCCTTTCCGCATCGACTACGCATATCTTACCGCTGTAGCCCCTTACCATCGGACGGATCTCCTCCGGAGTCCTGCTTGTGTTTATGATCAGAGTGCCGCCTTCCTTCAGACCTTTGGCCACGTCCACGGAATGCAGCAGCGTCTCATCCACTACCACCACGTAATCGGGATGGTATATGTTTGAATGGACTTTGCAGTGATTTCTGGTTATCCTGTTATATGCCGTTATCGGCGCTCCCATCCTTTCCGGACCGTATTCGGGGAAACCCTGCACATGTTTTCCTGAATTGAAAGCCACCTCAGCCAGAAGCAGACATGCGGTCTTCGCTCCCTGTCCGCCCCGGCCGTGCCATCTTATCTCCACGGCTTCATTATCAAGTATCTGTTCCATTTTTTCCTGTACCATTCTAATACCTCCGGCATCGTTCCAGATTTTTGACAAGGCTGTATCCGGCAAATAAACAGAGCTGCCGCCGTATAAGGGCGACAGCTCTGACTGTACGCTTTACCACCAAATACAACATACTAACATACGCGTTCCCTGTAACGGGGGAAAACCGTCAGGACTTACTGCAGTTCGGCCCTGCGGCTCGGGAGTGATCTTCAGATCCTTCCTCATTGATCCCGGGCTCACACCATCCCCGGTTCGCTTGATCTTTTGAAAAGGTCCTACTCTCTCCGTCATAGCCTTTGACTATTGAATTATGAATGTATGATATAATATTTTTAGTGGTTTGTCAACAACGAATATATATATTTTTTGTAAAATCAGCACAAACTATTTTGATTTACGCTTTCATGCCATTGAAGAAAAGATAATATACTTCTTTCAGTATCCCGGCATCTCCGCTGAGCCGGAACGCCGAAGCCAGATCGTGCGTTATATATGACTGGAATATCCTGATATATCTTATCAGACTCTCGTTTGAAACATTCACTGTGATGATGCCGCCTTCCCTGCCCTGTCTGATTATTTCATGCATCATATCATTCAGGAATCGCTGTTTTTCTTCGCTTCCCATAAGATCAAGGCCATTGAGACCTTTGAGTTCCTCTTCCAGGAACTGAGCTGAGAACTGTTTCCCGAAATTCACTTTTGACAGCAGCAGTTTTTCGAATTTGTTTTCAACAGGTATATCATCCTTCATTATATCTTCAGTCATCTGGCAGAAATCTCCCAGTATCTGATTCATCACTTCATTTTTCAGCTTCTCCTTGCTTTCGAAATAATTATAGATGGTCTCTAAAGAGACCTGTGCTTCCTTTGATATCTGGGCAATGGTCACATTTTTATATCCGTCCCGGTTGAACAGCCTGAAGGCCGCATCAAGTATGGCCTTCCGCTTTTTCAGCGTTCTCTTCTGGAATCCGTCCATAATCTCCTCCTGTGTATTTTTTAGAATATATTCATATTATATTACGAAACTCTTGACAAAACAAGACTTGAAGATTATAATCTGACATAGTTTCGAAACATTCTATAGTAATATTCTAAAACTTACGGGAGGACACACTGATGAAAAACAGAAAAGCCGCTCAGGCAGCAGTCATGGCAGTACTTACGATAATTCCCGCCTTTTACGCATACATCTATCTTTATGCCTGCTGGGATCCTGCAGCAAAGCTGTCCAACGTACCTGTTGCTGTAGTCAACGAGGACAAGGGTGCCGTAATAAACGGAGACGAAAAAAACATCGGAAATTCTCTTGTCAGCGAACTGAGTTCGGAGAAAAAAGTGAAATGGATATTTACCGATAAAAAGACCGGAAACAAAGGAGTGAGAAACGGAGATTACTACGGGGAACTGATCATTCCTGAAGATTTCACCGGATCAATAGCCACTGCTGCGAAAAAAAACAAAAAACAGGGCATCCTTTACTTCCGCTCCGACGACAAACTGGGCACTACGGCTTCCTCCATGACAGCCGATATTTCCGAAGAGATAGAAAACAGAGTCTCCGAAAGCGTTACCAGAAGCCTTACGGACGATCTTTCCGGCCGCGTTCAGAGCCTTCCCGACGATCTGCAGAAGCTCAGCGACGCACTGACCGTAATAAAATCCGGCACAGAAAAGCTAAACAGCAGCATGACTGTGCTTACAGCCGGGCAGTCCGCTTTCAGCGGCGGCCTTAACAGATTTGCCGACGGAATGAAAGATTCCTCCCAAGGCGGGCAGCAGATAAACGATGCCCTCCTTCATCTTTCCGCTGCTGCCGCAGGGACTCCGTTCTCAGCGAAGATCACACAGATATCCGACGGGACGGCCTCTCTTTCCTCCGGCATCGATTCTCTCTCACTGGGAGCCGATACTCTCAGCGAAAAATCTCAGGTCCTGCTTCTTTCCGACAAAAAAATACTGGCCGGGATCTCGAAGCTGGATTCGGGCACGGGAAAAATCAGGACTGAACTGGATGATTTTATAAAGGAACTGAGGAACAGCGATTCCATACTCGACAGTTTCGGAAAATATGCTGCTGACCCCGTAACGATGAAAACAGAAAAGATCGGCGAAGCAGAGAACACCGGCACGGCAATGGCGCCATTCATTCTGTCACTGTGCTTATGGCTGGGCGGTCTCATGCTCATAATCGTATTTACTACGATGGAAAAATTCAGATTCAGGGAATCATCACTTACAGAAAAGCTTATGATCGATATCGGTCTTTTTCGTTTTCAGCTGCTGGCAGTACTCCAGGCCGTATTGCTGGCATTCACCGCTGTAGATCTCCTGGGGCTGAAGGTCAGCGACACCTTCCAGTTTTACGGCATCTGCATACTCAGCGCTCTTGCATTCATTACGCTGATCCAGATCATGGTTCTTCTTTTTCATGACGCCGGGAAACTGCTGGCTGTAATCTTTATGCTGCTGCAGCTCACTGCCGGAGGCGGGATCATGCCGATGGATCTGGTTCCGCCCTTCTACAGGAATATACACCCGTTCATGCCAATGACATACAGCATCGAGGCCCTGAGGAACAATATTTTCAGCATGAATGCTTTCCAGTACAGACACTGCATGCTCGTGCTGGCTCTAACACTGGCAGCAGGCCTCGTTCTGGTGATGCTTTTATCTTCTCTGACGCATCTGATCAGGCAGCAGAAACGGAACGTGTTAACGCACCTGAAAGAAGATCGCTGATAGCCTGGCTCCGGTATGTCCTTCCTAAGCGAGCAGCCATATCTTCCCCCATAAGTCACAGGAATCGGACCATTACTGATCCGATTCCTGTTTGCCAATATCCATGCTTCTTTATAGTTATTCCTAGATATTTACATATTATTGAAGTTAACTTTCTTCAGCCGGCTTTCCGCCGTACTTCCAAATAGTCAGACCTCGTTTTCCCGTACTTTTTCAACGGTGGATTGTCATTTTAACTTATTACTGGAAGTCGCCGGCAGCCCAAGTGTATGTCAGATTGTCAAACGAATACGGACTTCCTGCCTTCGCTGCTATCGTGCAAGTTATTCCAGATTCTGCCTGTGCTGCTGTCGGTGTAAATGTTGCAGCTGTGCTGACCTGCGATCCTCCAACAGTCCATGTGTATGTTACATAGTTTGCTGCTCCTGCAGGTGTAAATATAAGTCCTAAAGCATCTGTTCCTGCTACAGGGTTAATTATATTTTTAACTGCTGTTGCTGCCTGCTGTGTAATCGCGCTGCCACTTGTGGTCACAGTACCTGTCCAGTTTCCTGTACCTGTGATTATAGCCGAAAGTGTCTTACCATAGTCTGCTGCAGTCGGTGTATATTCATTAGTCGTAGCACCCGATATCTTGTTTCCATCGAGATACCACTGTACTGTGAAGTCACCGGCAGCATAATCTGCACCAGTAGATGTAACTGTTGCTTTTTTGCCAACTTGGTAATTATCAACTGTTGCAGCTCCAAGTGCTGTTGTGATATTAGCACTCGCTGCGCTTACAGTTCCTGCATATGCATCCTTGCCTTCTACAACACATATGACCTTATGGCCTCTGAATGTTGAGATAACATCTTTATTCTGCGTTGCTAATGAAGTTGAAGTAAGATCCAATGTTGCAGTTGCACTTGCTGCCCATGTTCCCTCAGTGACAGTACCAATCTGATTGTTTGCTGCTGTGTTGTCGAGATACCATGAATATGTCACATGGCTTACTGCTGCTGCCGGAGCCACTGTTGCCGTGAATGCATTATTTGCTGTAGTAGCATTTCCGCCCAGTGTTACACCTGTGAGCGCTGTACCTTCTCTTATTGCACCTGAAGTAGCAATGTATGGATTATAAGCATCTCGGTTATCTGTTACTACTGTTACTGCACATTTGTAATATCCAGCAGCTGTCGGCGTATATGTCGAACTTGTTGCTCCAGTGATATTTGTATAGTCACCAGACTCTGTTGCACAACTCGTCCACTGATATGTCACATTCTCTGCCGGTGCTACCGTTGCAACGAGTGCTGTGCCTACTACCTGGCTTGTTGTTGAACCGCCGTTTGTTGCGATATTTACAGCAAGTGCTGTGCACTGAACTACCGGGCCAGCCATTGCTGTATCTATAGTCCCTGTGAAATTTCCGGTTCCCGTTACTCTGCATGTAAGCGTTTTACCAAGATCAGCTGCAGTCGGTGTATATTTTGCTGTTGTTGCTCCTGCGATTGCTGTCGTTCCTCGGTACCACTGATATGCTGCTGTTATATCTTTTGCTGCAGCATTATTATCCGTTGCAAGTGTTGCTGTGATCTCTGAACCAACTTTAATATTAGCTGGCGTAGTTATCGAATATGTCACACCGCTGATTGTATCAGTTATTGTAGAAGTTGCATCTGATGTCAGTTTTCCACCATATGTACTTGCTACTCCAGTTGCAACACAGATAAGTTTATGTCCAACCAGTGTTGCGCTGTTTCCATTGCTGAGATAGTAAGATGTTCCAAAGTCGATCGATGCACCAGCTGCTGGAGTCGTATGACCACTATTCGTATAGAGCTTTGTAGCATCTGATACGTTGTCGAGATACCAAGCTGTTGTATAATCTGAATTTATAGTCAACGGTGTCTTGTCAGTATCTGTTTTTGCTACTGCTGCAGTTGCTGAAGTAGCTGTTTTTGTTACTGTAATAGTTGCAGCCTTTGCGATATCAGTTCCGACTGTCTTCGTGTCTGTAGCTGTTCCGGTGTAGCCGTTCCGACCTGTAACTTCTACTTTCAGTGCTTTGCCGAGGTCAGCTGCTGCAGGAGTATAAGTCTTGCTTGTTGCTCCATCTATTGCATACCCATCTCTGTACCACTGATATGTGCAGTCTGCATTTGCAGGTGTCGTTGCTGCGGTCAGTTCATTGCCGACTGTCGCAATAGTGCCGTCCGCAATTGTTATTGCTACAGCAGTTACCGGTGTTGCCGTTACTGCTGCTGTTGCAGTAGTTGTTTTTGTTCCGGTATAAGCGCCGGTGCCTGTTACTGTGCACTTGATAGTTTTGCCTACATAGTCGCCTGTTACTGTGTAACTGTTACCTGTTTCTCCTACGATGGCTGTATCGCCTGCATACCACTGATATGTAACTGTTGCTGCTGCAGGTGTGGTCGTTACGTTAAGAGTCTGACCTACTGTAGCTGCCGCTGAATCGAGAGCTGCCCCTGTGATTGCAACGTCGCCGACAACTGTATCAGTCTTGGCTGATGTCTTTGTGCCGGTGTAGTATCCTGTTCCCTTGTCGGTCACATAGAATGTGTAGCCGGCGTCAGCAGCTGTCAGTGTGTAAGTTGAACCGGTTGCACCGGCGATCTTTGTGATGTTGCCGTTTGCTGCTGTTTTATACCACTGATAAGTTCCTGTGCCGCTTGCTGCTGCCGTCAGAGTTTTTCCTACTACTGCTTCGCCTGTGATCACAGGTGTGCCGACAGTGCTGTCTACTGTTATCTTTGCTTTGATTTTTTTCTTTCCATATTTGGCTGTGATAGTCACTTTACCAACGCTCTTGCCTTTTACTACTGTATAGCTTCCCTTTTTCTTGGAAACAGTAGCCTTTGACGTGCTGCTGGTCGTCCACTTTACTTTTTTGAGTTTAGATTTGCTCAGGCCCTTGGCTTTGATCTTTACTGTCTTTCCGACATAGATCGTCTTGCTGGCAGGGGAAACCTTGAGCTTGGTTGCTGCGTTAGCATTCTGCGGGAACGCCATCATAGGCGTGAATGCAACCACACAAGCGAAAGCCAGTATTACGGCTAACACTTTTTTTGATAATCTGTTCTTTGTTCGAACCATGTTATCATTCCTCCTACATTATTATGAATATAACTAATTGAGCATGGTATAACTGTTATGTTACTTTAGTTGTTGTTTTTCCGGCCGACAGTAAAATACTCTGCGGCTGACCCTCTCAGATACTGAGGATCCGCCCCCGGCTTCTGCCCTGGCAGCAGCCGTTTCGGCAATAGGCGACCTCCTTCCTTTACTCCTGAATGTAAATCAACAATATAATTTATATATACCAAGCCTTACGTCAAACAGGAGTTTTGGTCCTTCTGTTTCATAAAACTCAGCAGACTTGATATCGTATATCTATCCCTTTATATATTTATATATTATTTTCTGTTTTTTGTATCTTGTAAAGATACGCGCAGGGCAAAAAAATTCATCATCTCGTTTCCGTCAAAGATTCAGGTCACGAAACTCTTTCATTAAAAAAAATATCAGCCACTTCTTCATTAGTCAAATGATACCTCTCCCTTATGAAGGATATCTCAGACTGGGTAAATTCCGCTGATTTTTCATTGATTTTTGCATTCAGCCTGGAAAGGCTTATCCCCATAGCCTCAGCCAGATTAGCTTGTTTTCCGTCATACTTGACGATGTAAGCCTTTAGTAACTGCTTGTTCATAACTATCCCCGTTATTTGTATCTTTTTACGATACGATTATCGTATCACACCGGTCAAACTTTGTAAACACTTTTATTCTTTTTTCAGGAAAAAATATGTTATAATTAGGATATATTAAAATGGGAGTAAAAGAAGCACAAATCAGAAAGGAAACAAAGGTTTATTGGATATCGGAGAAAGAATAAAAACGCTTCGTGAAGACGCAGGGCTTACCCAGGAAGAACTGGGCGAGCGTCTGGGCATACAGAAGGCAGCCGTACATAAATATGAAAAGGGGACTGTAAAGAATATCAAAAGAAAAACCATACTCGAACTCGCAAGGATATTCGACACCTCCCCTACTTATATAATGGGATTCGACGATATATCGGATCCGAGGCTTAAAGTACCCGTTAATATCAAATCAGCCAGGATACCGGTCTACCGGGCCATAGCACCAAAAGAGTCTGCGGACAACGATAAAAACATAATCGCTTACGAAGACATACCGTACGCATGGCTGGAAAATGGAGACGACTATATAGCTTTGAAAGTCCCGGATGACAGCATGGAACCGAAATTCCTGAAGAACGATACCATCATAGTAAAAAAACAGAAAAAATGCGCCAGCGGACAGCTGTGCGTATGCCACGTCGGCAATATCAGGATAATAATAAGAAAAATGATAAGGGAAAACGATATACCTAAATTCCACGTGTGTTTTTTATTAGCTTCAAAAATCACTATTTCACGAAGAATTTAGACTGCTTCTCACACATTGTAACATTATTTACAACCACCTTTCAATCATTTTTGATAAATCATTGAT